>ATLU01000049.1_pt1 | contig 52808 bp, 46 predicted proteins | sample 178751 | NCBI WGS metagenome assembly ATLU01 (sample SAMN02211837, study PRJNA209200) | bioreactor metagenome | isolation source: day 23 sample from continuous culture bioreactor inoculated with sediment... | place: Germany: Wadden Sea | collected 2011
GCGAGGGAACGCGCCCTCCCGCTATTTAATATTTAACCCCCACAAGAGCCTCTTTTTCACAAGTCGGTCTCATACCACTTGTTTGACCTACAGCAATCTTTTTCGACCTGAGCCCACCAGGGGACTATTAATGTTTCTTGATTCGGATATACTCTTTAATCGTATTTTTTGATAATGTCATTTGAGTATTTTATTTAATCTAAACCTTATGCAGTACCGTCTAAACGCTATAGAACACCTATTTCAGGACTGTCTTCCTTAGGGTTAACATTGCTTAATAGTTGTATAACCCGGGCGGTCATTTTTATTTAATTCTAAAAAAAATCGAGGGGATAGATGAGTTTAAGCACTTTAATACCAACATTCTTGGGGATACTGGGACTCTTTTCGGCCTATAAAATCTATCAGCTGGTCATGCAATATGAGACTGGCGGCGAGAAAGTCACCAAAATTGCCGAAGCCATCCATGAAGGCGCCATGGTCTTCATGCGCCGTGAATATAAAATGATGGCAAGTTTCGCTGCTGTCCTGTTTATATTACTCCTATTTCTATTGGGTATAAAAACAGCCCTTGCCTTTGTTGTGGGTGCCTTTGCCTCAGCATTCGCTGGCTATATCGGCATGTACGCTGCCACCCAGGCCAATGTCAGAACAACCACCGCGGCTCATGAGAAAGGTGCCTCGGAAGCACTCACCATCGCATTCTTTGGCGGCTCCATCATGGGCCTGTCTGTTGCGTCCATGGGGCTTTTGGGACTAGGCACCCTCTATCTCTTTTTTGGCGGTGACCCCGAAACAGCTCATGCAATTCATGGCTTCGGTATGGGCGCTTCTGTTGTCGCGCTCTTCTCGCGTGTTGGCGGTGGCATCTTCACTAAATCGGCTGATGTTGGAGCAGATCTTGTCGGTAAGATTGAAGCCGGGATTCCTGAAGATGACCCACGTAATCCAGGTGTTATTGCTGATAATGTGGGTGATAACGTGGGTGATGTCGCAGGTATGGGATCGGATATTTTCGAATCCTACTGCGGATCAATGATCGCAACAATTGCCATTGCATCAACCATGGCTGCCGATGCCCTGGATCCACTTGGCGAGCGAGCTGATTTGATGTTCCTGCCACTGGGACTGGCATCCCTCGGATTGATCTGTTCAATTATGGGCATCTTGTTGGTTCGCAAGTACTCGGCAAAAAGCCCTGAAGTCGCACTCCGAATTGGCACCATCGGTGCTACCGTTCTCTTCATCATTACCTCTTTTGTTGTCATCAAACTTCTTGGTGCATCTGCTGCGGTATGGGGTGCGGTACTGTCTGGTGCTGTGGGCGGCATCATTATTGGCTTGGTGACGGAATATTACACAGCCGGAAAACCAGTCAAAGAGATTGCCAAGTCAGGTGAAACCGGGCCTGCTACTGTGATGATCACCGGACTAGCTGTAGGAATGCAGTCGGTAGTGATTCCAGTGATCACCATCTGTGCAATTATCTTTGTCTCCAGCTCCCTTGTAGGCTTGTATGGTGTAGGTATTGCAGCTGTCGGCATGCTGGCAACTGTTGGTATCACCATGGCTATCGATGCGTACGGTCCCGTAGCCGATAACGCCGGTGGTATCGCCGAGATGGGTGGGTTGGGTCCGGAAACACGTGCCATTACTGATTCGCTGGATGAACTGGGTAATACTACGGCAGCTATTGGCAAAGGCTTTGCCATCGGCGCTGCAGCCCTAGCCGCATTGGCAATCATCACGGCCTATGTTGAAACGGTATCAGCCAATATCCCCAACTTCGCCCTGGAGTTGAGCAATCCAACGGTACTTATTGGTCTCTTTATTGGTGGCATGCTGCCATTTCTGATTGCAGCTATCACCATGACGGCGGTAGGTGACGCCGCATTTGACATGATTAAAGAGATCCGCCGACAGTTCAAAGAGATACCCGGACTTATGGAGGGAACAGCGGATCCGGACAGCGCCCGCTGTGTTGATATCGCAACAACTGCAGCGTTAAAAAAGATGATTCTTCCCGGCGTTATCGCCGTTGCATCACCCATGGTAATTGGCTTTATCATGGGAGCCGAGGCACTCGGTGGCATGCTTGGCGGTGCTTTACTCTCCTGTGTCCTTTTAGCGCTCATGATGGCTAACGCTGGTGGAGCTTGGGACAATGCTAAAAAGTACATTGAAAAAGGTAACTTTGGCGGCAAGGGTTCTGACGTCCACAAAGCCGCTGTTGTTGGCGATACCGTAGGTGATCCCTTCAAGGATACTTCAGGTCCGTCAATGAACATCCTGATTAATGTTATGGCAATCGTTAGCCTGGTTATTGCCCCGCTGTTGGGATAATAACACCAGACTGTCTATAATAATTTGACAGTACCAATAAACGGCTATGCAGATGACTGCATAGCCGTTTTTCATTAATAAACAAGGTGTTATAAAGCACAGGAAGGCATATCACATTAATACCTAGTAAAAACAGATTATTAAGTGCTATATTTTGTAAGTGATATATAGAATGGGTATGTTTTTGTGGACAACCCCGGGAATATCTTATTTATATTATGCAGTTAATGGCATTTACGCAGGCTTAATATTACGTAGGTATCAGATCATGGAAGTTTTCATACGAAGATTACCCAACTCTACTACGCGCCTTGATCTCATGCAGTTCATAACAAGCGCTCTCAAACCGAAATGGTACCTTCTACAGTTTTCCCCGTCTGGGAATCTGATGCACTGCGATATATGTCGAATAGAGGATCCTCACAACAACCAAGTCGAATACCATGGTATCGTTCAGATCGAACCCCCATCAGCTGCAATAAATGTCATCAAGCAACTTAATGGCGAGTTTTTCAAATCCAAAAAGGTTGAGGTACGGAAGTTTTTCCGTCGCTCTATAAAACGTGATCGCCGACGCATGTCGCCGACTCAGCCTATTACTGATCAGAGAAGACAGGATCGCCGGCGACCCTACATACATACAGAACTGCTTGCTGCAGGCGTCACCTCTGATACGCTCATAGCCCATAGTGGTAGTTAAGTCTGTACTACACCACTAGGAATTTCAACACCTCTCAGCTGATACAACATATTTCAGCACAAGGTCAGTAACACCTTTTTAAGATTAGTAAAAAGCGGCCGCTACAAGCTCAAGAACCAATGAAATATCCTTAGATAATTTTAGGTCGAAGGTAGCGACTCATGACCCGCACATCTAACTCAGATGCAGCCAGACGTTTTGGAAAAAACCAAACCAAACCCATCGCCCTAGTAGTTGATGATGAGATAACTAATCGTGAGTTTTTACGTGTCTTTCTGGAAGACGACGGCTACTGTGTTATCGAGGCTGAAAACGGATTAGAAGCCATTAACGCATTCCAGGCCAATCCCCCTGACATCATTTTCATGGATGTCATCATGCCGGTCATGGATGGGTATGAGGCAGTAACACAAATTCAAAAACAGGCTGAAGCCCAGTTTATTCCCATTCTGTTTTTAACTGCACTAACCGATGAAAATTCCCTGGCAAAGTGCATTGAAGTAGGTGGACATGATTTTCTGAGCAAACCTGTATCGACTACTGTTCTTAAAGCAAAAGTCAGATCAATGGAACGCATCAGAAAATTGCATCTTGAGGTGATGCGCCTATACGGTCAGATGAAAATGGACCAGGAAATGGCTGAAACCGTTTTTAACGGTGCCGTTGTTGCGGACAATATAAAACTGGATTGCATTCAAACCATACTCAGACCTGCCGAACAATTTAGTGGTGATGTTTTATTAACGGCACATGCGCCTTCCAGTGATACACACATACTTCTTGGTGACTTTACTGGACATGGCCTTGCGGCTGCTTTGGGTGCGCTACCCGCGTCAGAAGTCTTCAGGGCTATGACGGCAAAAGGCTTCACCCCACATCAAATCATCGCTGGAATCAATAAAAAACTGTATACCCTTCTCCCAACAGGTATGTTTTTCGCAGTACAGTTCATATCCATTAGCAAAAATCTTGAATATGTAAAAGTTATAAATTGTGGAATGCCTGATGTGCTGTTACTTGATGGTACAACAGGCCAGATAAAGCAACGCATAAGCTCAAACAGTTTGCCGCTCGGTATCGCACCCGACATCGAGTATCAAGATCTTTTTGATCGAATAGATATAATGCTGGGCGACCGAATTCTGCTGGTGAGTGATGGTGTTACAGAGGCACGCAATTCTGAAAACACCTATTTCGGTCGTAAACGCTTTGAATCCGCGATTCAACACCATGATGCTGGGGACACGGCATTAGCAAGTGTTGCCAAAGCTTTAGCTCTGTTCTGCCAGGATGCGCCACAGGATGACGACATCAGTATGGCTGAAATTCCCTGCATTCCGGATGTCCTGCCAAACTGGTCAGATAAAGAGACTCCTGCTGATACATCGAAGAGTAATGCGCCCCTACTGAATTCTCTACAGCCCGAACCCGATAATAGTGAATTATCTGCTGACCCACTGGAGTTCTCCATTACCCTCCCAGGAAGCCGCCTCAGCAGTAGCGACCCAATTCCATTACTCATCAATCATATTCAAGAGATGGAAGGGTTGCAAAAGCATCGTCGACTACTTTTTACCTTATTGACTGAACTGTATATCAATGCGTTAGATCATGGACTGTTAAAACTTGATTCATCAATGAAGAATACGCACGAAGGCTTCTCCGAATATTTCTCTGAAAGAGAAAAGCGTCTGGGAATGCTGAACGAAGGGTTTATTAAAATACGTATTGAGACGCGCAATTCATCATCAGGGGGAAAAATGCTGATTCGTGTTGAGGACAGTGGAGTTGGCTTTGATATGAGTAGACTTGACTCCAACGAATCACCAGATATTGTAAAATTGAGCGGACGAGGTATCTCCCTACTCAACTCACTCTGCGAATCCGTACGTTACGAAGAGCCTGGCAACAAGGTAGAAGTGATCTACTCCTGGAATAAAGAATAAGATACTACCAGTATCCGGGATGAATAGTCAGACATTTTCTGGATACATATTTTGTAAGAATGCAGAAGCACAGCAGACGATATCAACAACCACTATCACTGATCTTGCTCGATACTGATCTCTTTAAAGCATACAACGATCTATATGGCCATCAGACCGGCAATAGCTATATTAAGAAGTTTGATAAAGTAATGAAACGCTTTGTTAAAAGATCCATCGATCAGGCTTCCCGCTATGGTTGAGGAGAGTTTTGCATTCCCCTCCCTGATACTGATACTGATACTGATGAACAAGGTACCATGAGAGTGGCAGAACTTTTGTAAAATCACATTCATCAATTAGCGGCCATTCCTCACACCGGCAGCGACGAAAAACCCTTGGAGACTTTTAGTGCAGGCTGCCTAACCGCTATTCCGGACGAACAAACTAATGCAATGACATTTTTCGCTCGTGCTGATGAAGCGCTATATATAGTCAAGTAAAACGGGCGTGATCAGATTCAGCCGATAGGCCGCTGAGAAAAAACAGTTTCCTATCTGTTCTCATTTTGTTACTATAGAACCATAGTAGAACAGGGAAACGCACTATGAATCATCCACTGACACGCCGACAGCAGGAAATCTATGATTATCTACTCGATAATCTAAACGATTTTCCACACCCACCCACACTCGATGAACTTTGTATTGCATTAGGCTTAAGCTCCAAGGGCTCTCTCCACAAGCAGATACAGGCTCTCATTGATGCCGGGCTGGTAGAGCCTATGAATAATCGTAGGCGCGGAATCAGATTAACAAACGAAAGTGAAGAGGATGAATCAACAGGGCTACCCTTTCTCGGTTATATTGCTGCAGGAAGCCCGATTGAGGCTGTTGAGCAACATGAATCGGTACAGGTCCCAGACTACCTGCGCACCAGCAAACCTTGCTATGTCTTGCAGGTCAAGGGAGAATCCATGATAGAGGAAGGCATCCTCGACGGTGATCAGATTATTATTGAGCAACGTGATCATGCTAAGAACGGGGAAATTGTTGTTGCTCTTATTGAGGGTACAGATGCAACACTCAAAAGAATCGAGCAAAAAAAAGGCTCTGTGGTTTTGCATCCCGCCAACTCTACTATGAAACCCATGGTCTTCACTACAGATCAGGTGCAGATACAGGGGATTTTAGTTGGGCAGATGCGACGCTATCATTAGATTAGACGGAGTTATTAATTGTGGTTAATCGCTCAATCTAAACATCTGATTGATAATCAAAAGTAATCTCCTCGTCTATTGCAATATCCTGTAAGGCATATAAATCAAACCCATCAAATTCCGCATTACCCGGAGTCGCATGGTTTAGATAGCGTAAAAAGTTTGTCCCACTCCGTCCTACCGCACTATCTTCCTCATCGTTCTCGAAAACCCAGAGCACATAAGTCCCATTCCGCTTTGCTTCAGGTCCGTGATAGGTTCCGATATACTCACCTTCTGTGAGTCGCTTTTTGGCAAACACTCCAGTCCCATGCACCGATGAGGGGGCCGTATAGATCAGCTTGTTCAGCTCACTATTTTTTATTCGCCTTGATATCGACATCATTACGTCCTGCTTTCTATTCTCATTTTTTATAACTAACTTCAGTTTAAAAAACCTACCCTAACTATTCTGTCGGGCTACTTTGCATAGCAATATATTGACCCGTTCCAGCTATCTGCTTCCATCCAACTGAGTGCTGCTTTAATTGCGAAACATCGATCTGTTCAAACAGATCTGAAAGTGAGCGAATTTCCCATTGCCCTCCTTTCCACATAATCAAAAGTTTTTCAAATACACTAATTAACTCCTCTCCTTCTCTTTCTGCACTCAATGTAAAGACTTCGCCATTAGGTAAAACCCGCTGACACTCAGCATAGAGAAACTGGTGAAGATTTGCATGATTGATATCAGGTTCAAGCAGTAATTCATCTAATTTAGGCAAGGTTGTTGGTATCTGTGGGCAACTCGATTTTACACCCTGTAATTCAGGCAAAAAGACATTTCGGCCACGTACATCTGATGCAAAGTCCAGTCCGATAGACTCTTCTTCAGAAAACAAGCTGGCATTTGTCTGAAAGTCTAGCGCCCCATAGAAACGGGGCATTCTGTTCATAAGGTCTATAAATGAATCAACGGCCTGTGCAATCTCCTTGCGTACCCAATCAGATGATTGAAAGGCTGCATTAATCCGCCATTCCAGAGGGCTATATGAGGACAAACCAACATCATGTCCTGCACTCTCAATCGCAAGGAGCGCATCTCTTTGGTTATGACCAATATAGGGTGCAGGCAACCGTTTCCGAATCAAGCCTGGTAGTGATTTCGCAAATGGATAAACTGAGGAGTCTGGACCTAAGCTTATACAAAAGGACGCTTTAATCTGATATTCATCCAATAGTCTTAACAGCGCAGGCACACCTTTGCGCAAACCGGCATCTGTTCCAACTTCTATTCTGAGCACTAGCCTCAAATCTTAATTCACCGATTACAATATTAAGTAGATAGGATTTGTAGAGCCTGTAGAATTTGATTTCGTGTAAGAGCATATTATAGTCAACATAGATTTCAACCTAACAACATTCATCTTTGTCGGTTAAATGCATTTGCAAGAGCATCGGCCATTGCACCACCAATAGCTTGCTTGTTCGAACTTGATTGTTGTTTTGTCCGCTGTCTGGCAGAGTGATCGGGTGAAGCAGCAGGTTTACGTTTGCCGCTGTTCACTGTTTCACTGCTGTCCGTTAAGCGCATGGAGAGCCCGATACGTTTTCGCTCAGTGTCGACTTCCATAACTTTTACTTTAATCAGATCGCCCGCTTTTACAACTTCACGGGGATCTTTAATAAACTTATCAGACATGGCAGAAATATGAACTAACCCATCCTGGTGAACACCAATATCAATAAATGCACCAAAATTCGTCACATTGGTCACGACACCTTCCAAAACCATATCGGGTTTTAGATCCGACAATGTCTCAACCCCTTCCTGAAAGGTCGCTGTTTTAAACTCCCCACGGGGATCACGTCCAGGTTTTTCCAACTCTGAAATAATATCCGTTACTGTTGGCAACCCAAACTGATCGTCAGTGTATTCTTGTGGATTGAGTGAGCGCAAAAAATTACGATCGCCAATTATATCCTGTATACGACGACCGGCCTTTTTCAGTATCCGTTCAACAACTGGATAGGCCTCGGGATGCACTGAAGATGAATCCAGTGGATTGCCACCTTCTCTAATCCTAAGAAAGCCTGCCGCTAATTCAAATGTTTTGTCGCCTAAACGTGGTACTTTTTTTAGCACCTTTCGATCACTAAAGGCACCTTGTTCATTTCTGAACTGAACGATGTTCTCTGCTAATGTTTTATTCAAACCAGAAACCTGTTCAAGTAAAGAGGGGGAAGCCGTATTAATATCAACCCCAACAGAGTTAACGCAATCTTCTACAATATTATTGAGCTGTTTTGCCAGTTTATTCTGGTTCACATCATGTTGATATTGTCCTACACCAATGGCTTTAGGCTCGATCTTAACCAGCTCAGCCAGTGGATCTTGCAATCGGCGGGCAATAGAGACTGCCCCACGTAGTGTCACATCCAGGTCCGGCATCTCTGCAGCGGCCAATTCTGAAGCAGAGTAAACTGAGGCTCCCGCTTCACTCACCATCATCTTTTGCAGTTTCAGTTCTGGATGGCGTTTCATCAGATCGGCGGCGAGTTTGTCAGTTTCACGCGAAGCCGTACCGTTGCCTATAGCCAACAGCCGAACGGCATGTTTTGCAGATAGCCGCGCTATTGATGCAATGGAAGCATCCCATTGATTCTTCGGAGCATGGGGATAGATTGTATCGGTATCCACTACTTTACCGGTTGCATCCACAACAGCGACCTTCACGCCAGTACGGAGTCCTGGATCCAAGCCCAGGATAGGCAGATTTCCAGCCGGGGCAACAAGTAAAAGATCCCCCAGATTCTGGCCAAAAACGCGTATTGCTTCCTCTTCTGCTGACTCTCTCAGGCGCATCTTCAGTTCCAAATCAAGATGCGTGAATATTTTTACTTTCCATGCCCAGCGTACGCAATCCTTCAGCCAGTTATCAGCAGGACGGCCCTGATCTTCGATGTTGAACTGTCGGGCAATCGTCAATTCACAGGGAGAGGCTCCCTTTAGCTCTTCATCGACCACCATCTCCAGATTGAGTAGAGACTCATTTCTGCCCCTGAATAGCGCCAACGCTCTGTGTGACGGAATCTTCTGCAGTGCTTCACTGTAGTCAAAATAATCGCTGAATTTTGCGGCTTCACGCTCCTTACCCTTTATTACCTGTGACTTGATTATTCCTTCATTCCAGAGATAATCCCTCAACTTCCCAAGTAATTCTGCATCTTCGGCAAACAGTTCCATAAGGATCTGTCGGGCACCATCAAGCACACTCTTTTCATCGGCAAAACCAGCCTCTTTATTAACGTACTGGCCAGCCTCCTGCATTGGATCTATGGTAGGTTGCTCCAGTAGCTTTAATGCCAGTGGCTCCAAGCCCGCTTCCCTGGCAATTTGCGCTTTTGTTCTTCTCTTTGGCTTGTAGGGAAGATAGAGATCCTCCAGGCGCGTTTTAGTATCGGCAGCCAGAATATCCCGCTTTAGCGATTCAGTCAGTTTCCCCTGCTCGCTAATACTATTAAGTACAGTGCCTCTGCGATCTTCCAATTCTCTCAGATAGCCCAAACGCTCTTCAAGATTCCTTAGCTGAGTGTCATCCAGCCCTCCCGTCTTCTCTTTTCGGTACCGTGATATGAACGGTACTGTCGACCCTTCATCAAGTAAACCGACCGCAGAGACAACCTGGTCAATAGATACGTTCAGCTCTTCTGCTATCTGACTAACAATTTTTTGCATATCCAATTATTTCCCAAAATTGTGTTTATCTTTTCTATAAACACAAATGATAAAGCCGGGCCAAATGGCACGGCTAAAGTAACCTATTTATAACGGTCCGATATCAGTTCAATCACCAAGAAGTCGCTTTATGCTCAGATTTTACATTTGTCACCGTAGACTGACATGATCACTTTGAGTTCTTCAAGGATTCTGATTTGAACCTGTTTGGTATGATGAGAGAGTTCTGGTGGTGTTTTACCCGCTTCCAGAAGCTGAATATCGCGCCTGACCTCTTTACATCCTTTTATGCAGATGGCTTCTACACTGGCATCAATACTTATCTTCCGCATAAACAACACTACTTAATGCTCGAAATGAATAGGATTGATTATATAGGAATTCTGCCAGATCATGCCAGAGCGTCTGTTTCCCAGTAGGGGCCTGTTTCAAAATGTTTTAATAGATTTTTATCTCACTGTTTTAATTGGAATTATTAACACTAATTGAAATAATCAAAAATCAGTCAATTAATAGTTCTCTTTTTGTTCTTGCTTTGCTACTATAGAGAACATACAAAGAACAAGGAGGGTTCGACTGATATAAGCTGGCTTAACAAGGAATCAGTTAACAACTATTACTGAGACCCGAGGGGGACGCATGAAACAGATGAATAACTATGTAATGAAAGATCAGGTACGTAATCTCATACCTTCTCTGATGGCGTGCAACCCATCCAGGCGTACATTCAAAACAGAATCAAAGCTCCATCTTGTCTCTGTGGGCATTGTCACATCCGTGTATCTACTTGCCATGATGATATCAGGCTAGTTATACGGCTTGTCACTTTTAGCGACAGCATTTTTTAGTCAATACGAATACCGCAGGTTGACGCAATATCTCAAGCACGCCTTGGCTAACAGCTGACTGGCTTGCGTGGTATTCCTATTGGCACACAATCTGTCTAAGCTTTTGATTCAAGCCACTTTAGACAACCACCCATCACTGCTTACCACCCGTTCATTTAACGGCGTATATTTATCCAAGAACGGACTGAATATGCCTTACATGGGTAAATCACCATCACATCTATTTATTGATGCTCGTACTTAGCCTGCAGCATGTAATACACAACACAATACGCCAGACGCTATAGATTCAGACGCACAGGAAAACGCTGTAATTCAGGAAAAAACACTCAAAAGAAATAAATTGCAGTTGTTACCCGTCGCATAATAAATACAACAGCGATGAAATTTTTTTGGATCAGAATAGGAGATTGATTGACAGATCACCCGGATAGATATATCTGCTCAAGATGAATAAATTGAATATATAAAAAGATAACCTGGAAGCTAAACTTCCAGGTTACAATTTCAATATTGAGTCTACGTGATTACCCGGTAATTTTAGAGCCACTTGCTGCGCTCTCGTTAACACGCTCACGCAACTCCTTTCCTGGCTTGAAATGGGGAACATATTTACCCGCCAAAGCAACGGAAGCACCCGTCTTTGGATTACGTCCCTGTCTCGGAGGGCGAAAATGGAGAGAAAAACTGCCAAATCCCCTAATTTCAATACGCTCGCCAGAAGCCAATGTTTGACTCATCTGCTCAAGCATGCATTTAACAGCCAACTCTACGTCGCGGTATGCAAGGTGGCTTTGTTCTTTTGCGATGACGTCAATCAGTTCAGATTTTGTCATTCTTTTAGAATCCCCTTGTAAGGCCGGAACCCATAATGGGTTCCGGCTACCTAGATCAATTGCTTAAATGCAAAGATCACTTCTTAGATGCTTCATCCATCTGTGCTTTCAGCATATCGCCCAATGTGGCGGTACCTGTTGGCGCACTGGAGTAAGACTTGATTGCAGCCTGCTCTTCAGCAAAGTCTTTTGCCTTGATGGAGAGCGTAATGGTGCGATTCTTACGATCAACACCAAGGAAACGCGCTTCAATCTCGTCACCTTCTTTCAGGGCCGCCCGGGCATCTTCGATACGATCACGAGAAATCTCTGATCCACGAATATAGCCTTCAATACCCTCAGCCAAGGTTACAACAGCACCACGTTTGTCCACTTCCTTGATAATGCCTTTGACGATATCGCCTTTTGCATTACCAGCCAAGTAGGCTGAGAAGGGGTCTTTATCAAGCTGTTTGATACCCAGGGAAATGCGTTCACGCTCTGGATCAACAGAGAGGACAACAGTTTCAAGTTCCTGACCTTTCTTATAGTCACGAACACCCTCTTCACTACCCTCATCCCAAGAGATATCGGAGAGATGAACCAGTCCGTCAATGCCACCATCAAGACCAATGAATACACCAAAGTCGGTGATTGACTTGATCTTACCAGAGACATGATCACCCTTCTTGTGGGTTTCAGCGAACTCTTCCCATGGGTTGTTCTTGCACTGTTTCATGCCCAGGGAGATACGACGACGCTCTTCGTCGATATCCAGGACCATGACTTCAACTTCATCACCCAACTGAACCAGCTTGGAAGGATGGATGTTCTTGTTGGTCCAATCCATTTCTGAAACGTGAACCAGACCTTCAACACCCTCTTCGATCTCAACAAAACAGCCGTAATCAGCGAGGTTGGTCACCTTACCGAACAGACGGGTGTTTTCTGGATAACGGCGCGCCAGGTTTGCCCATGGATCGTCGCCCATCTGTTTCAGACCCAGTGATACACGCTGTTTATCGCGGTCAAATTTGAGGACCTTAACGCTGATCTCTTCACCGATCTCAACAACTTCAGAAGGATGCTTGACACGCTTCCAAGCCATATCGGTGATATGTAGCAGACCATCAATGCCGCCCAGATCAACAAACGCACCATAGTCGGTAAGATTCTTGACGATACCCTTGATCTCGATACCTTCCTGCAGACTTTCCAGCAGCGCCTCGCGCTCTGCACTGTACTCGGTCTCAACAACGGCACGACGGGAAACAACTACGTTGTTGCGGCGCTGATCCAATTTGATCACCTTGAATTCGAGATCCTTACCTTCGAGGTAAGTAGTATCACGAACAGGGCGCACATCAACAAGTGAGCCAGGAAGGAACGCACGAATTTCACCAAGTTCGACAGTGAAGCCGCCTTTGACTTTACCGTTGATACGACCGGTGACGTTCTCTTCCGCTTCAAATGCGGTCTCAAGTACTTTCCAGGCGTGGTGGCGCTTGGCTTTTTCACGAGAGAGGCGGGTTGCACCAAAGCCATCTTCGACAGCATCCAGGGCAACTTCTACTTGATCACCAACGGAGACTTCGAGCTCTCCGGACAGGCTTAAAAACTGGTTCTTGGGGATAACGCCTTCTGATTTCAGTCCGGCATTAACAATAACGGCGTCATTGGTGATCTCCAGTACGGTACCAACGATGATGGCACCTGTGCGCAGCTGAGTTTGCGCGACGCTCTCTTCAAAAAGTTCAGCAAAGCTTTCGGTCATGGGTTAATAGTCCTAATCGGCAAGCCGATTAATATCGACCTTCGTATGGCATCTACAGCCGGTCGATGTTGGTTAAGGTTAAAAAAACAGCCCTTAACGGGCCACCATTACTTGAGATCAGGAAGCGTTTGATACACCCTTTCCATCACTCGATTCAGCACTTCATCAATACTCAGTGCCGTTGAATCCACTACCATTGCCCCCTCAGGAGCCTTCAGTGGAGCCACACTGCGGTTACGATCCCGGTCATCTCGCTCACGTATCTCCGCAATCAGACTCCCTAGATTAGCACTTAAACCCTTCTCTATCAACTGGTTATATCTTCGTTGGGCGCGTTCTTCTGCACTGGCATCAAGAAATATTTTCACTTCGGCTTCAGGAAAAACCACACTCCCCATATCACGCCCATCAGCAACCAGTCCCGGATCAACAGCACAAGCCCTCTGCCACTGTAAAAGTGCCGCCCTCACTTCAGGTACAGCCGCCACTTTTGAAGCAGAATTCCCTGCCTTCTCTGTACGAATCAGTAGACTGATATCCTCTCCATTCAGCAGAACACGCTCCGGCTCAAACTCAATCTTCATAGTTAGCGCCAGTTTGGCAAGATTTTCCGAATCATCAAGGGCAATTCCTGACTTTTCAGCCGCATAACCGAGCAAGCGATAGAGTGCGCCACTATCCAGACAGCGCCATCCCAGCCGGGTCGCCACCTGGCTGGCAATCGTGCCTTTACCCGATCCACTGGGGCCATCAATAGTTATAACAGCGGCCATCTATCTCTCCTCCCCGACACTTATCATCAACCCGGCCGTAGAAGCCAGATCAGTAAACCCCGGAAAAGAGGTGTTCACATTACTGCAATCATCTATGAGAATTTCACCCTGCGCACGCAGTGCGGCCATAGCAAACGCCATGGCAATCCGGTGATCACCATGACTATTCACACGCCCGCCCTGTAGTGACCCACCACCCTGAATAACAATGCCATCCTGTGTTGGCGTCACATCAGCCCCTAACGTTTTCAGCCCATCGGCCATCACCTGGATACGGTCGCTCTCTTTAACCCGCAACTCCTCAGCACCCGTCAGGCGGGTTACACCCTCGGCACAGGCTGCCGCAATAAACAGCGCCGGAAACTCATCAATCGCCAGGGGCACCTGATCTTCGGGAATCTCGATACCGTGCAGCACGGCAGAACGCACTCGTAGATCAGCCACTGGCTCACCCCCCACATCACGCCGGTTCATAACCTCGATATCCGCACCCATCAACTTCAGGATAGTAATCACCCCATCTCTCGTTGGATTAATGCCAACATGCTCCAGGACGATATCGGAGTCTGGCGCTATTGACGCCCCAACCAGAAAAAATGCCGCCGATGAAATATCAGCAGGGATATCAATATCACAGGCCGTAAGCGAACCACCGCCGTTGATTGAAATTGTGTCGCCTTGTTGCTGAACCGGATAACCAAAGCCATTCAGCATACGTTCCGTATGGTCTCGGGTTGGAGCAGGCTCAGTTATACGGGTTTCACCCTGAGCATAGAGACCGGCCAGCAGCAGGCAGGATTTTATCTGTGCACTCGCGACAGGCAATTCATAGTCAATAGCATGAAGCGCTTTGACTGGGTGAATAACTAACGGCGCTGTTCCGCTCTCTGTGGTTTCCACGAGGGCGCCCATCTCCTTCAAAGGATCAGTTACCCGCCGCATCGGGCGCTCTGAGAGCGAACTATCTCCTACCAAGGTGAGCGCTAGTCCTTGTCCCGCAAGCAGCCCTGACAGTAACCGCATGGAAGTGCCTGAATTACCGAGATCCAGCGGGGCCTGGGGCTCTTTGAGCCCGTGCTTCCCAACCCCCTGAATCGTTACCTGACCCTTTTTCGGGCCCTCAATTGAAACACCCATTGACCGAAAAGCCTTGAGTGTTGCCAGACTATCGTCACCCTCAAGAAAACCCGTGATGTGTGTAGTGCCTTCAGCCAGTGAACCGAGCATGATAGAGCGATGGGAAATAGACTTGTCTCCCGGCACCCGGAAGGTGCCTCTCAGCGCACCACCCGACTGCACACGAAAGACCATATTTTCGGTTGAACTCAATGGAGTCTCCAGAATTTTTACAAGGTAGGAAAGGGCTGTACAGCTTAGCCTGAAATGGGCCACAAGTAAATATCAAACCACATGAATAAACAATGAGTTAGCTAATAACTAGGGGGTCAGAAAAGCGGGATACTTGATGATGATATCAAGCCCAAAAAAAACTTATTCATCCAATAAGGCGTTTAACTGAGTTTCATCCAAAATCGTAATGCCGAGGCCCTCAGCCTTGGTTCTTTTTGATCCAGCCTCTTCACCTGCAACCAGATAATCGGTTTTTTTGGATACACTACCTGTCACCTTGGCGCCTCGCATAACAAGGCGCTGTTTAATCTCCTCTCGGGGTACGCTGAGCGTCCCGGTAATAACAAAGGTCTTGCCGGAGAGGGTCTGTGCGGCCGCATCAGGAACATCAATAGATGCCCAGCTTATCCCGGAATCGAGAAGTGCCTGAATGACTTCCAGGTTATGCGGTTGACGGAAAAAGGTTACGACATGTTCAGCGACGATAGGCCCCACGTCTGGTACCTGCTGCAGTGCTTCCGCATCGGCCTGCATTATGGCGTCCAAGGATCCATAATAATTAGCCAATGAGTTGGCGGTTGTCTCTCCCACTTCTCGAATGCCCAGTGCAAAAAGAAAGCGCCCAAAGGTCGTCTGCTTACTCTTTTCCAAGGCTTTCAGCAGATTTTCGGCCGACTTCATGCCCATACGCTCAAGTTTTTCCAGAACCGTCAACTCAAGCTGATAGAGATCTGCCGGTGTCTTGATCAAATCCTGTGTAACCAATTGATCCACCAGTTTATCGCCCAGTCCTTCAATATCCATCGCCCGACGGGCAGCAAAGTGCTTTATCGCCTCACGCCGCTGCGCTGGACAGAACAGACCACCACTGCAGCGAGCCACGGCCTCTGATTCATCTCGAATAACGTCTGAATCGCATTCGGGACAATGATCAGGCATCTGGAAAGGCACCGCATCCAGTGGCCGCTGCTCTGGAATGCTTCGTACCACTTGCGGAATAACATCACCGGCCCGGCGAATAATGACAGTATCCCCCACTCGGATATCTTTTCGCTTGATCTCATCTTCGTTGTGGAGCGTTGCGTTGGTTACGGTTACACCGGCCACGCTGACAGGCTCAAGTCTTGCTACCGGTGTCAGTGCACCCGTGCGTCCAACCTGGATATCGATCGCCAGTAAACGCGTCATCTCTTCCTGCGCAGGAAATTTTTGCGCTATAGCCCAACGAGGTGCACGTGAGACAAAACCCAGAGATTGTTGTTGTTTAAGGTTATCAACCTTAAATACAACACCATCGATATCGTAATCCAGTACAGCTCTTTTTTCGCCGATCTGTCGGTAATAGTCCAGACAACCTTCCACCCCCTCAACAACCCGCATCTCGGGTGAAATCCTCAATCCCCAGTTGACTAAACGCTGGATACTGTCACTCTGTGTCTCAGCTAAAGATCCACCTTCAATTTCACCGAAGCCATAGCAATACATGGCCAATGGACGTTGAGCGGTAATACGGGAATCCAGCTGACGCAACGAGCCCGCGGCCGCATTGCGCGGATTGGCAAAACCCTTATCGCCATTCGCCTGGGCAAGCACATTCAATTGATTAAACCCAGCCAGCGGCATGTAGATTTCACCTCTGATCTCCAGGATATCAGGCCAATCTTTCCCCATCAGTAAAAGCGGTACGGATGCTATTGTGCGGACATTCTGCGTGACATCTTCACCTTGACTCCCATCACCCCGGGTCGCGGCCTGCACCAAAACACCTTTTACATAACGAAGACTGATTGCAAGACCATCCAGCTTGGGCTCTGCCATATAATGCACTAAGCCTTCAGTGCCGAGGCGATCCCGCACCCGACGATCAAACTCAATCATTTCCTGATCAGTAAAGGCGTTATCGAGGGAGAGCATGGGTACTCGATGATGCACCTCACCGAAACCTTCAAGCGGCTGGGCACCCACACGTTGGGTGGGTGACTCTGGGGTAATCAGTGCGGGGTATTTTGACTCAAGCGTCTGCAATTCACGCATCAGCCGATCGTATTCACTATCCGGTACCTGAGGATCATCTAGCACATAATAACGATAGTTATGCAGATTGATCTGCTCACGCAACTCGGCTGCGCGAGTTAATTCAGCAACGGGAATGGTCATCTTTTACTTAGCGCCAACTGCACCTGACGACGGTGTTCAAGGATTATTTCACGCATGTGTTCAATGGTCTGTTTACTCAAGGCACTATGGGTCTCATCCTGCAACTCGCCATTCAACAACGCTGCAATTCGTTCCGCCGTGAACAGCATGTCAGAAAAGGCAGCCAGGCCATCTTTAGGGCCGGGAAGCTGTCCAAACAAAACCAGTCCAGGTGTAGCGAAGTCGGCCATCTTTTCCAGGGGGAATATGCCAGGCTCAACCATACTGGCCATACTGAATACAACTCGAGCGTTTTTGTCATCGGAGGCGTAGCGATGGAAAATATTCATATCACCGTGCTTGAGCTCCACATCTCGAGTTACTCGCATCAGCTCATCACCGGTAAATTGCCCATTTGATGCCACAATATTGATCTGCAGAATCAGCCCGGGCAAGCCTTCTTGCAATAGCACATCAGGCTCATTCAGAGAATCATCCGCAGTAAAAGAGAAAGACTCCTGCTGTTCTACCGCCACTTCATCGATGTTTTCATGTGCAATCGTATCGAGTCGCCGCAGCTCTTCATCAAGACCTTCATCCTGATCGCTGACGAGTGCTGGCTCATCTAACTCATCAGTATCAGATCTTCCAGACTGAACTTCAGTAGCACTCCAGCTGGGATCAACACGCTCTTCACTGCTGTGATCAACGGCTTCCGTACCTGGAGCTAAGACATCATCAAGCTGGGCCTTTCGTATGGCATGTACTTTGGCATTAACCTTCTTGTGGCGATCCCAAAAGTAGATCCCCAAAATCAGACCAACACCAGCCAGAAACAAGATCAGACGAAGTATATCGGCATCCATTCTTCTATCTATTCAGTTGAGTGTGTTATGCGGTAGATCATACCGCCCTGTTATCCCGGTTGATATGCCTTTTCGTTATTTGATATCGCATTACATTGCAGCCAATTCCGCCGCTTCCGTTATATCAACCGATACTAATCTTGAAACACCAGGTTCATGCATCGTCACACCCGTAAGTTGATTGGCAATCTCCATGGTGATTTTATTATGGCTGATAAATATGAATTGCACTTGCTCTGACATCGACTTCACCAACTCACAGAAACGTCCCACATTGGCATCATCAAGCGGTGCATCGACCTCATCAAGCATACAGAAAGGAGCTGGGTTAAGTTCGAATATAGCAAAAACCAGTGCTACCGCCGTGAGTGCTTTTTCGCCACCTGATAACAGGTGAATACTCGAATTACGTTTACCCGGCGGCCGGGCCATAACAGTAACGCCAGTATCCAGCAGATCTTCTCCTGTCAGTTGCAAATAGGCATGCCCACCACCAAACAGCTTGGGGAATTTTTCCTGCAAACCAGTATTGACCTTATCAAAGGTCTCCTTGAATCGGGTGCGCGTCTCACGATCAATCTTACGTATTGCATTTTCCAATGTTTCCAACGATTCTGTTACATCGGCATGCTGCGCATCAAGGTAGTTCATGCGCTCTGACTGTTCCTGGTATTCGTCAATAGCCGCCAGATTAATTGGGCCCAAGCGACGTATACGGGCATCCATCTGTTCTACCTTCTGCACCCACTCATCAATTGTTGCCTCGGCAGGAAGCTCCAGAAACAACTGCTCACGTTGAAAATCAGTCTCTTTAAGCTGTTCTTCAACCGTCTTACAGCGTATTAAAACCTCCTGTCGACTCATGCGCGCCTGATCTAACCCACTTCGCTGCTTGAGAACTTCCTGCTCTGCCGCGACCCGGTTTTGCTCCAATCGTCTGACTGTTGCATCAATCTCTTCCAGGGAGGCCCTCACTTTCGCCAGTTCGGCCTCGATTTGGATACGAAGTGCCAGCTTGATCTCCAACGCCTGCTGGTTTTCAACCAGCGGCATTTGCCCTTCTTCCAATGAGTGAACCAGCTCATCCCGCCTTTGGGTCAAATGAGCTAACTGCCCTTGCATACGCTCGAGGCTTTGGGTCAGAGACGCCTGTGAACTCCGCATGGATTCAATCTGCAGGGCGATGGAGTGTGCCTGATTACGCTGTCTAGATGACTCTTCACGAATCTCTGTCAGTTGCGTACTCAGGGTTTCTCGCTGTTGTATTAGTTGTTCACGTCGCTCACCCAGCGTTTCCATCTCATCAAGTGCCGCATGCAACCGAGCCCTGGACATCTCCAGCTCTTCTTTGTCCTCTTCAGCCTGAGTACGTAACTCTTCGAGATCCCGTTGAATTGTTTCTCCCCGATTCTTCAGATGTTCAGCACGGGCTTTTTTTCCGGAAAGCGCGGAGCGCAGCTCAGAGAGGCCACGATTGATCTCATTCAGCTGATGCTGTATCTGTTCTTTTGATTGTTCAGCCTGTTGCAGTTGAACTCGCCCTTCAGACAAACTTGCAGCTGAATCCTCAACTTCCTGCTCCAGCCCATCAATCATCTCACCCAGGGTTTTAATCTCCTGCTCTCGTGCAAGCACGCCGGCAGTTTCATCTTCTCCACGACTCAACCGAATCCAATTAGTCCCCATCCAGATACCATCTGGCGTGATCAGTGACTCACCCGGTTTGAGTGAAACGCGTTTAGCATACGCCTCCACGAGCCCATCTACCGTTTTCACTCCATAGAGCAGACTATCGAGTGGCCAGGGAGCACTCACGCGCTTCAGCAGTGCATCACACTCCAGTGTTTCGCTATGACCTTTTGCCGCGGTATCAAACAGGGTAACCGCTCCACTCTCTAGAGTATCAAGGACACCCTCCAGGTCGCCAAAAGCATTGGTGCAGACTGACTGGAGATGAAAACCCAGCACCGTCTCTACGGCCCGCTGCCAACCAGACTCGACTTCAATATTTTGCGCCAGCCGAGAGGCTTGTCCTAAACCCTGGGTTTCCAGCCATTCGGTAACAACCTGCTCTTGCTTACCCAACGCAGCTTGCTGCAAGGCCTCTAGTGAAGCGTAGCGACCCCGTGAAGTCTGCAAGTTGGCCCGCGCATCATCGAGCCGGTTACTTGTATCATGATTATTTTGACGGATAGCCGTTATCTGCTCAGCTTCCAAGGCCAGCTTTTCTTGTAAAACCTCAACCTGAGCTTCTCGCTCCTGCTCTTCCGACTCTAATTCATTGATGCTTTCCAAGAGCGCCTGATCATTGAGTTTCTCCAACTCATCATGGAACCGCTCAAGCCGCCTTTGAACCTGATTGCTCTTCTCATCCAGGTGATTGATCCGCGTACGTTCAACCTGCGCCGTTTGAGCAGGCTCTGCCGCCTTATGATTAAACTGTTCCCACTCATTCTGCCAGGCCTGCATTGACTGTTCAGCTTCAGCCAAACGCTCTGTTGCAACCAGCTCAATTTCACGTGCCTGTTCAAGTAGCGGCTCTTGTTCAAGCAGGTTTCCATTCAGTTCTTCCAGACGTGCTTCATCATGCTGGCGATGATCCGTCGACTCCTGCCAAGCCTGTTCGGTCTGGTGCAGATCATGTTCAAATTGAGTACGGCTATCTTTGGCATACTGAATAGACTGTTCTAACCTGGCAATTTCGCTGCCCACCGCATAGAAACGTCCCTGCACTTCATTAAAGTTGTCATTTGCTTCTGCATGGCCGGTGCGGTCTTTCTCAATATCCGCCTCAATACGACGCTGCTTGGCAATTGCGGCCTCAAGATCCGTCTCTTTTTCCAGAATATCCCGATCACGACGGGACAGATCCTCATCCATGGTGCGCCAGCGCAATGCCAGCAGTTCAGCCTGAAGCCGTCGTTCCTGCTCTTTGTACTCTTTATAGCGCTCGGCCGTAGTCGCCTGTCGCTGTAGATGCTGCAGCTGCTTGGCAATCTCTTCACGCAGATCGTTCAAACGATCCAGGTTCTCCTTGGTGCGCCGGATACGATTCTCGGTATCTCTGCGGCGCTCCTTGTATTTGGAGATGCCAGCCGCCTCTTCAAGGAAGGCGCGCAGATCTTCAGGCCGGGCTTCAATTAGCCGGGAAATCATGCCCTGCTCAATAATGGAGTAACTGCGTGGCCCCAGACCCGTCCCAAGAAACAGGTCTGTAATATCACGGCGCCTGCAACGCACACCATTCATTAGATAGTTGGATTGCCCATCCCGGGAGACCTGGCGCTTAACTGAAATTGTACTGTACTGGGCATATTGTCCACCCGCTGTCCCGTCACTGTTATCGAATACCAATTCAATACTGGCTGTGCCCACAGGTTTACGGCTGGTTGATCCATTAAAGATGACATCGGCCATCGATTCGCCACGCAGCATCTTGGCGGAGCTTTCACCCATCACCCAGCGAACCGCATCGATCACATTGGATTTACCACAGCCATTGGGACCAACAATACCGACCAGATTGCTCGGTATGTGAACCGTTGTTGGATCTACAAAGGATTTAAATCCGGCCAGTTTGATTTTTTCTAAGCGCATAGGTCGCTAACATACAGATTGGTGTGCCTGGTTACAAGAGAACCAGATCAGGTTATTTAACTTTAAGTTTATTGTTTATCTTCTTGTTTAATAAGTGCTATTTCTAACATTGGCTAATATTTTATCAGTCAGTGATGATGCCGACTTCAGACAAGCGCGCATCTCCCGTATAATCGCCGAATTTCCACCACAGATCGAGAACAATCGAACATGTCTACCCAACCCAGCAAGACTCTGGAAACCTTCGACAATCCACAGACTGATCGTGACTATACGATCCGCATCGAAGTGCCGGAATTCACCTGCCTCTGCCCCAAGACCGGCCAGCCCGATTTTGCTGAACTTACAATCGAGTATATCGCCGATAAACTTTGCGTCGAGCTTAAATCTTTAAAGATGTATGCCTGGTCCTTCCGCGACGAGGGCGCCTTCCATGAGGCCGTCACCAACCAGATTCTCAGCGACCTGGTCGCCGCCACGCAACCACGTTTTATGCGCCTGACGGCAAACTTTAATGTGAGAGGCGGCATCTATACCAGCGTCGTAGCTGAGCATCGCGCCGAAAACTGGCAACCACCTGTCCCGGTCAATCTTCCCTAAATCACATCAGCAAATCCAGTCAACGGCTCTCGTGCTATCCACTGGAGCCGTTGACACACTTCAATCACTTAGTCGTCCTCTGCCAGCCCGCCAAAGACCTCAACCAACTGGGTGATAAATCGCTCCAGCTCCAGACTCATTAACGAGAAATCCACATCGAACCGGGTAGCGGCATCCTCTGCTTCCGAATTTGCCGCTTCTTCAAGGATAATATCCAAGAATTTCAATCGCTTGATTGAGAAGTCGTCTGACAGTACAAATCCCAGCCGTTCACCCCATTCAAGGGCCAACTTTACCACCTGCTTTCCGGCATCAAGATGAACACGTATCTCCTCACCCTCAAGATCCTGGCGGCGACAGCGGATAATACCGCCCTCTTCCACCGTATCTCGTAGTTCACACTCATCCTGAATCAGAAATTCAGAGCTAGAGGCGGCACCACTCACCCAGGCTGTCATGATCGACGCAGGCGCATCGTTCACTTCGAAGTGCTTGGCTGGCAGCGTGCCAAGGGTTTCCCTCAACAGACTGACCAGCTCTTCAGCACGCTTGCTACTCGCCGCATCAACCACCAGCCACTGATTTTTCGTATCAATATAGGCATACAGTCTGGATGATTTGATGAAGGCACGTGGCAGCAGGTCCTGCATCAGTTCATCTTTGATCTCATCCTGCTCTTTGCGGCGTACTTTTCGGCCTTCAGACTCTTCAATCTCTGCCACCTTGTCTGCCAAGAGTTCACGCACCACGGAAGCAGGCAACACCCGCTCTTCACGCCGGGCACAGATCATGGTGCAGTTTCCTGCCGCATGGGTCAGCAGATCAGCACCACGCCCCAGCGGAGGTTGCCAGCCAAGTGAAGCGAGTTCCAAAGAGCCACAACCTTTTGCCGCACGTTCAGACAACCGCTCATGTAATGCTTCAGGTGTGTACTGGAAAGGGGTGAGGAGTTTGAAAAGATAGAGATTCTTAAACCACATACAGCATTATATCCTGGCCAAAAGTCGGCATTATCCCGGAAGCCCTGTCACCTAGCCAGTATAAATCCTTACTCGTTTAGTGATGCTGTTTTAGACCTCGGCTATGATCAGTGATTGACACTGTTTTTCCCAGTCTCAGCCCAGATTAACCGGGAGACGCCGGGCACCCCACTGCCCGGGTTCTTTTTCGAACTGGCCTGCGCAAGTCGCACCACACTTATCACAGTGGCCGTCTGCAGTCAGATGCCAGCGGCCCAGCTCATACCAGTCTCGCTCGATCAATAGCTGGCCACAGCTGTGACACCAGGTACTCCCCCCTTCACTGTCATGCACATTTCCGGTGTAGGCGTATCGAACACCATTAGCCATGGCAATTGTTCTTGCCCGGGTAAGTGTGCCTGATGATGTAGGTGGATAATCACGCATCTTCCAATCGGGATGAAAGGCCGTAAAATGCATTGGCACAGCAGGCCCCAGATTGTCCACAACCCAGCGTGTCATCTCATCCAGTTCTGAATCACTGTCATTCTCTCCCGGTATCAGCAGTGTCGTCAGCTCAAACCAGACCGATGTCTGCTCCTTGAGATAAACCAACGTATCCAAAATCGGTTGTAAATGGGCACCGGTCAGTTTGTGATAGAACCTGTCATCAAATGACTTGAGATCAACATTGGCGGCATCAATATGTCGAAAAAACTCCACCCGTGGCTCAGGCGAGATATAGCCAGCGGTCACAGCGACTGTCTTTACCCCTCGTTCATGACAGGCAATGGCCGTATCAATCGCATATTCATGAAAAATCACCGGATCGTTATAGGTAAAGGCCACGCTTTTACAGTTCAATCGTGCGGCTTCACTGGCAATTTTCTCTGGAGATGCCGCATCCGCCAATGTATCCATCTCCCGGGATTTACTCATGTCCCAATTTTGGCAAAAGCGGCAGCTCAGATTGCAACCCGCCGTACCAAATGAGAGGACAGAGGTGCCCGGATAAAAGTGGTTGAGGGGTTTTTTCTCAATCGGATCGACACAAAAACCACTGGACCGACCGTAAGTTGTGAGCACTACCTCGCCATTATGACAGGCACGTACGAAACAGAGCCCTTGCTGCTCCTCCTTAAGTCGGCACGCTCTCGGACAGAGATCACACTGCACGCGTCCATCATCCAGGCGGTGCCAAAAACGCGTGGGATAAACACTTGTTGGCGTTTTCATTATATTGGCCTTTTTGCTGGTATATCCTAAACTCAATTATAGATCTCTATCTCGTGCTCAACTCAAAAAGTGTAACCACAACAGGGACGAACGGATATGCAGACGATCAAACCTCCAGCAGTCGCCGGACTTTTCTACCCCGCAGACCCGGAAATACTTCACCAGGATATTCAAAACTACCTCATGCAGGCACCAGAGAAGCCGGTCAATCGTCCCAAAGCCGTGATTGCCCCCCATGCCGGTTATATCTATTCCGGCCCTATTGCCGGAAGTGCCTATGCCTGCCTCAGGGAAGTAAGCTCAGAAATTAGCCGAGTTATTATTCTGGGCCCAGCTCATCGCACTGCCTTTCGCGGAATCGCCTATAGTGCGGCCACCCATTTCCAAACACCACTCGGTCAAATACCAGTGGATTTGACCGCACTCGCTCAAATTGATGATTTACCCGCCGTCTCGAAAAACAGTATCGCCTTTGAAGAAGAGCACAGCATTGAAGTTCACCTGCCCTTCTTGCAGGAAATACTGAGTCATTTCAGTATCGTTCCCCTGCTGGTAGGTGATGCCAACCCGGAACATGTCATGAGCGTTCTGGAGAAGCTCTGGGGTGGCACGGAAACCCTTGTCGTGATCAGCTCGGACCTGAGTCACTACCTGGATTATGAATCGGCAAAAAAAATGGATTCAGAGACCAGCCATGCCATTGAAACACTGCAGCCTGCCGCATTGACCTACGACAGCGCCTGCGGCAAAACCCCGGTCAGCGGACTGTTACTGAGTGCAAAAAAACACGGTTTGCATGCCACCACCCTGGATCTTAGAAATTCGGGCGATACGGCTGGCTCACACGATCGTGTAGTCGGATACGGTGCTTATGTCTTCTGTTAAGAAACAGCGTACACCTTTGAGTGATACTGACCGAGCTACGTTGTTACGTGTAGCCAGAGAATCAATTCGCTGTGGACTTGAACATCACCATGCCTTGCCGGTAGTGGCCAGTGACTATCCCGATTCACTTCAACAAATACGTGCCTCATTTGTAACCCTAAACCTAAGCGGACGCCTGCGTGGCTGTATCGGACATCTAGAGGCGACTCAACCGATGGTGAAAGATGTCTCAGATAATGCCTTTGCTGCTGCATTTCAGGACCCACGTTTCAGCGCATTGACTCAGGATGAATTCCTGCAAGTAGATATTCATCTCTCCCTGTTAACTGCTGCAGAGCCACTGAACTTTAACTCTGAACAAGAATTACTCTCTTTGCTGCATCCAGGGGAAGATGGATTGATACTTGAGGAGGGATACAACCGAGGAACATTTCTTCCTTCAGTCTGGGAGCAACTGCCAGATCCGAAAGATTTTCTTAGACATCTAAAAATCAAGGCGGGACTAACGCCTGACTACTGGTCAGACAAACTGCAGATATCACGCTACACCACTGAGAGCTTTAGCTGATCGGCATTCACTGATTATTGACGTTATTTTTAACTCTGCAAACACCAATGGAGCCATCAAGACAAGCCCTACCGTCAATCCAAATCGCTTGCCCAAGATTAACCCGCTCCAGCTTGGCACCTCCGAGATTTGCGCCCGTAAGATCTGCAAAACTAAGATCCGCATCCGTCATATCAGCATATGAGAGGTCTGTCCCTCTCAAGGTAGCCCCTTTTAGCCTTGCGTTTTTCAGTTCCGCATAACTCAGGTCAGATTCAGACAGATCAACATACTGAAGGTCACTATTATTCAGTTTACTTCCCGTCAACCTGGCACGCCGAACAACACCATTGTTCAGCAACACACCATCCAACTCAGCCGAATCAAGTTGAATTCCATCCAATTTACAGTTCCACCAATTAACACCAGGGGTTGGCTTTGCCCGGCAATCGGGATCGGCTATTGATTCAGGCGAACCCAGATAAAAACCAAAACCGATCACGAGCAAGACGAGTGTCACCACAACACTGAGACCTGCGACGGGAAAGGGGCGCTTCTGTTTTCTTTCCAGCAGGTCCGTCTTCGCTTCCCGATGTTGTTGCATAATCTCCAGTTCAGCCTGTCGACGTTCGCCCTTACGTCGTTTTTTGAACTCGGCATCTTCTGAATTCGAACGACGTTCCCGGCCATTACGTTCATCTTCACGCATCCGGGAAGAGATCAACTGTTCACTATCTCCCTCCGTCAGTGCCTTTCTAACTTCAGGTGGAATAACATCAGGCACATCGGCCACTGACAGCCAGTTTAGACTATCTACACTCACTTCATCTTCCATCACCACCCTGCCCAACAGGACAAAGCGACGAACCGTGCCACAGGGATAGGGCCCCTTAACCTGGTTGTTCCTTCGAACATACCAGAGCTTCTGTTTTGATTTTTCGCTATCGTTTTGTTCCATAGAACACTCTATGCTTGACTAACAACCCTAATGCCGGGAACGTAGTGAAATCCTTATTAAACTATCGGCCAGTTGGCCGATAAACTAAAATGAGATCAGACCTTTATACCTGACATTACCATGCAAATCACGGACCCAATCAATAATCCCCGTCTGTTTATCGAACAGACACGTTCGGAAACACTGGGACAACTGCGTTCAGGGCAGGTTGTGACTGCACAGGTGATTAAACCGGCCACGAATGGTATGGCTCAGATCGATATAGGAGGCATGAAACTGCCGGTAGAGACCGGCATAAAGCTTGAGATTGGACAGCAGCTGGCCTTGAATGTAATAAAAGGTGGCAATAGACCAGAATTGCAACTCATACGAAACCTGACACCCGAGGCAATCCAGGCACTTGCGCTAAAACGAATTCTGCCGCAGCAACAACCGATTCACCAGCTGCTCAACTCACTCAAGCCGCTCGCCAGCACACTTCCGGTCACAGCAGTAACAGCCGAAGGCAACAAGATTGCCCAACTCTTGAGTCAGATTGCCCAACTGAACCCGGGCAACACGTCTCAAATACAAAACCCGAAGGGGAGTACTGCAAATCCACTGGAACGTAATATACAAACGCTGATGACGCTACTACAGAATAGCGCCAACCAACCGAGTTCCTCATCGACCAATAAAACAGTCAGTAACCTAACGCAACAAATTACTCAGCTGATCAACCAAACTGTGTCAGGAAACAGTCCCATCACGGCAGCAGCCGTTAGACATGCATTCGAACAGTCCGGCCTGTTCATGGAATCCAATCTTATTATTGGAAATGCCGTGGGTACGGATTTTAAAGCCAGTTTGCTTAGATTACTCTCTGAACTCCAAACACTTTCCGCCCCAAACCCTTTAGCGAATAGCTCTGTCACCGTTAGGGCAAATGACACCGCGACCACCTTGCAGTTGATGGCCGCCAGGCTCTTTGCGGAATTACAGTTGCTGAACGAAGGAACACTCGCACGTATACAGTTACACCAACTCGCATCGCTACCACAGGATGAATCCAATCTGCGACAAGTTTGGCAGTTTGAGCTACCTATTCCTCATCCCGAAGGGCATGACGATTTCTTTATTCGCTTTGAAAAAGAGACCAGCACTGCTGATCCGTCAGAGACTCGCTGGACAGTGGTACTCAACTTCGATATCCCACCTGCCGGTCCTATCAGTGCCAAAATAAATCTGGAAGGGGATGTTATCTCCAGTCACTTCACGGCAGAAAGTGAAGAAGGTGCATCACGTCTTGAGTCAACACTACCCAAGCTAAGCGAGGCATTTGAAAAAGCGGGCCTCACCATTGGCAGACTCTCTTTTCGACAAGGAATCACCAAGAAAGCCGATGAGTTACCCTCTTCCCCCTCCCCCCTACTGGATGAAAAGGCATGAGTGAGACGTATGATCAACCACCCGGAGTTGCCGTTGCCCTACTCTATGACGGTGATAACGCACCTCGCGTCACAGCCAAAGGAGAAGGAAAGAATGCAGAACAGATTTTTGCTATTGCAAAAGAACACGGTGTACCACTGGAGAATGACCCTCAGCTTGCTGCTATCCTGTCACAAATTCCATTGGGAGAAGAGATACCTGACACGCTCTATCGTGCAATAGCCGAAGTGATTGCTTTTGCCTACCTGGTATCAGGAAAACGACCACCGGGATTTCGCGATGAACCGTTGTGACGCAAATTAGTCTCGTCGTCCTCGCTGGCTCCGATCATCTGTCTCGTCTTGCTCTCGCTTCTCTTTAACTTTGAGTTCGGCAGATTTAAAGCGGTCCATCACTTTACCGAGCGCCTGAGTTCTGACTCGTTTTTCCTTCCACTGCTCTTTACGGGAGACGCACTCACTTTTACTTGCGAGAACAACTTTTTCCTGTTCTCTGATGGCCGCATCCAGCTTTTCAAGAAAAACCCGATACTCCTGCATCTGATTAGCTGACATACCCTGTCGGGCAGTGGTCTCAAATCGCTCCAGATACTCTTGATGATAACGCCTGAGATCGTCCAGTTTCGCTTCCTGATCCCTCATGCGTTTCTGGGAATGACCCAATTCTCGCGCCGCATCATTCTCCCGGGACTCGGCAACGCGCTTGACCGGTTGCAACCTCTTTGAGGGAACCATACTTCATCTCCTCTTACACGAGCCACACAAGGGCCCATTTATTATTACATGCTTATCAGGAAAACAGATCAGACAATTCTGACAGGCTTGCTTCCTGTGAAACCGGTGTATTCATATCCTGACGCAGAAAGCGCTCAAGCTCGGGAATGGCCTGAATGGCGGCATCTATCCTTTCATCATTGCCCGGTTCATAGGCACCTACATTAATAAGATCCTGATTTTGTCTATATAGCGAGTATAGCTGCTTGAATGCCCTCGCGGCCTCTTGATGATCTTTACTGGTGATATCGTTCATTGCCCGGCTGATAGAGGCTTCTATGTCGATCGCCGGGTAGTGACCACTCTCAGCCAGCCGACGCGACAGTACAATATGGCCATCAAGAATCGCTCGAGCCGCATCGGCAATGGGATCATTCTGATCATCCCCTTCAGCTAAAACCGTGTAGAAGGCAGTGATCGAACCCCCGCCCTTATCACCATTCCCGGCACGTTCAACCAATTGAGGCAATTTGGCAAATACAGAAGGCGGATAACCCTTTGTTGCGGGCGGCTCATTAATGGCCAGTGCAATCTCTCGTTGCGCCTGAGCATACCGAGTCAGGGAATCCATCAACAGCAAAACATGTTTACCCTGATCACGAAAATGTTCAGCAATACTGGTTGCCAGCATGGCACCATGCATACGCCGTAATGGCGTATTGTCTGCTGGAACAGCAACAACTACGGCGCGCGCCATACCCTCATCGCCGAGGATATTTTCGACAAACTCCTTTACCTCACGACCCCGCTCACCAATCAGACCCACCACAGTGATATCAGCATCGGTATACCGGGTCATCATGCCCAACAACACACTCTTTCCCACACCTGAGCCCGCAAACAAGCCAAGGCGTTGCCCACGACCAACGGTCAATAGTGCATTAATAGCGCGCACACCCACATCCAGCGGTTTACGAATGGGTGTTCGGGTTAACGGGTTGAAAACCTTGCCCGTCAGGGGGCGTCGCTCAACGGCATGCAGCCGTCCTTTTCCATCCAAAGGCCGGCCAGCACCATCCAATACACGGCCTAGTAGATGATCACCTACGATGGCCTCACATACCCGGCCAGTTGGCACTACACGCGCATCTTGCTCTAATCCCCGAATATCGCCTGTCGGCATAAGATAGAGGCTTTCACCAGCGAAGCCGACTACTTCTGATTCGATACGCTCGCCGTTGCTACTGATCACATCACACTGTCCACCAATCGCCGCGCGACAGCCTACAGCTTCCAAAGTAAGTCCGATCATGCGTGTGATTTTGCCCTCAACGACCAATCCTCGGCCCTCACCCACACGATCATGGCAGTGTTTGAGTCGATCAGCCCAGATACCAGAACGATCAGATAAGGGAAGGCTCATTTTGGTTCACCCGGCTCACTTGAATCATCATCCCTTTCGCCGCCCATGATACGGGTAATCATGGCCGCCAACCTGGATTCCAATGTCGCATCGATCTGTGATGTTTCAGTTATAATGCGGCACCCGCCACGTGCAAGAACAGGATCCTCTATGATCTTCCAGCCCTGTTCTTTATCACTCATGTCATAAACGGTGCGGACCAACTGGGCATCTTCCGGGTGCAAGTGAACACGTATATGGCGGGATGAAACAGGCAGTATCGAGAGCGACTCCCTTACGATGCCGATAATATGAGTCGGTTCCATCCTGATCTCACGGCGAACCAGTTGACGGACCATTGAAATCACCAGCTCAACCAACTCACGCTCAACCTGTTCATCCAGGTTATCAAGTGGCTGGTCAAGCGTGGACATTAGCGCCTCGACCTGTCCGATAAGCGCATCGAGTTTCTGTTGTCCCTGGGTCAGGGCCTCTTTGTGCCCATAGGAGAATCCCTCCTTCTTACCTAGCGCGAAGCCTTCTTCGTAGGCCTCTTTTTGCAATTGCTCAAGCTGTTCCGCTGTCAACATACTGCCTGAGTGGCGCTTTTTCACCACTCCGGAGTCATTTTTCTCCCCCATGTTGGGTGGTACCCACTGCTGGGCATCACCGGTATCAGTACCCGATAGCACCTTAGACGAATTCTTCTCCACCGCCACCTCCAAGCATAATCTCGCCGGCATCGGCAAGGCGTCGAGCTACAGTCAGGATCTCTTTCTGAGCCGCTTCAACATCGCTCAGGCGTACTGGAGGCGCCGCTTCCAGATCATCACGCAGCATCTCTGCGGCACGCTTGGACATATTCTTGAAGATCTTCTCCTTAAGGCCCTCATCCGCTCCACGTAAGGCCAACAGGAGTTGATCAGAAGCCACTTCACGCAACAGGGTCTGGATACCACGATCATCCACATCAATCAGGTTATCAAAGACAAACATGTTGTCCTGTATCTCCTGAGCAATCTCCTGATCGATACTCATCACGTGCTCCATGATGTTGCTTTCGATACTGCCTTCAATGAGATTAAGAATATTAGCCGCTGTCTTGATACCCCCTAGACTGGATGATTTAACATTCGAAGCACCGGAAAACTGTTTATCCAATATTTCATCCAATTCTTGAAGGGCCGCAGGCTGTATGCCATCAAGGGTGGAAATGCGCATGATGATGTCAGGTCTTACCCGCTCAGGAAATTCCGATAGCACCTCGGCGGCCTGGTCAGGATCCAGGAAGGACATGACAATCGCTATAATCTGCGGATGCTCCAGACGAATCAGCTCAGCAATCGACCGTGGGTCCATCCACTTGAGCTGTTCCAGTCCCTTACTGTTCCTACCGAGCAGAATGCGATCAATCACGCCGCCCGCCTTGTCTTTTCCAAGGGCGTTGGTCAAAACATTGCGAATGTATTCATCTGAATCGACACCCAGAGAGGTTTCTGTTCTCAAGGTATCGACAAAGGAGTGCATTACTGATTCCATTTGGCTGGTGCTGACTTTATGCATGTTGGCCATGGCCAAACCCAGCTCCTGAACCTCTTTTGGGCCCATGTGAGCCAATATTGAGGCTGCATCTTTTTCGCCCAGCGCAAGCATCAGAATAGCGGCCCGCTCAACACCTGATACCTTCTTTACTTCTTCAGCCGGCATTGTCAGAAACCCAACTTCTTATCACCTGTGCTACACGCTTAGGATCATCTTGTACCATTTGTCTTGCTGCCTCTAGTGTATTCTCGTACTTCTCAGGACCTGGAAGCATCATCGAATCATCACCGCCATCCAAAGAGTCACCTTCTCCACCAGACCCAGAACTAGCTGAACCACCTTCGCCTTCAGCCAGCTGATGAATCACTGGAGGTTCTGTCAACTTCTTCATTGTAGGCCGAAGAACAAACAGAATCAGTATCAATACAAGTATGACACCTCCTGCCTGTTTCGCTACATCCCAGACCCAAGGTTGTTGCCAAATTGCCAACTCAGGAAGAGGTTCAGGTTGCTCCGGCACCATGAACGCCGAATTAATCACCTCTACACTGTCACCACGCTGCGCATTGAAGCCGATACTCTCTTTCACCAACCGGGTGATACGGCTGATCTCTTCAGGCGTTCTTTCAAGCCGGCTACTGGTTCCATCTTCTCCCGGTGTTATGAGGTCATCAACAACAACGGCCACCGAAAGTCGACGTAGCTTATTGCTGGAGAGCCTTGTGTGACTAATCGTCTTATCAAGCTCGTAATTGCGGGTAGCACGTTTGCTGCTGTTAAGTGGTGACCCACCGAGATCACCTTCTGCACCACCTGTGGCCACTTCAGGTGCAGTTCCGGCTGCAGGTGGTTGATTACTCAACGCACCAGGCACCCCCTGGACTGATGAGAGTCTGCTGAGCTGTTCATTTGTCTGCTCACTTCGTAATGCCGGCAGATCAGGATTAAACCGCTCTGAGGTCTGTTCCGTTATGGTAAAATCAACTTCTGCAGACACTTGGGCCCGCACCCGATCAGCCCCAAGAATAGGTGCCAAAATCTCCTCAACCCGATTCCGATAGTGCTTTTCCAGCTCTTTGGTGTACTCAAACTGGGATGAGGTGAGCATCATCTGCCGAGAATCCATTTCGCCACTCAACAGATTCCCTTTATGATCAACGACAGTTATCCGTCCCGAATCAAGCTCTGGAACACTGGAAGCCACCAGATGAACAATGGCCGCTACCTGACCTTTATCGAGCAGCCGCCCTGAGTAAAGCTTCAACACAACCGATGCACTGGGATTGTTTTGCTTTCTCACAAAAACAGATTTTTTGGGTGTGGCCAGGTGAACCCGTGCAGATTCAATATTTGACAGCGTACTGATAGTTCGCGCCAATTCACCCTCTAGTGCCCGGTGAAATCGAGCAGCTTCCAACGCCCTGCTGGTTCCAAACCCGGTCTCCTGCTGTAAAATTTCAAAGCCCAGACTGTCACTGTGCGGCAAACCCTGGCCGGCAAGCTTCATCCTGGCTTCCTGGACTTTTCCACTGTCAACCATGACAGCGCCTGTTGACTGGTTGACCTTGTACGGAATGCCGTTCTGCTCTAGCGCCGCCACCACTTCAGACGCATCCTTTTGCGCAAGGTTGCCATACAAAAGTGAGTAATTCGGTGTCTGTGACCATAAAACCACCGCTATACCCAGTGCTACACTGGCGGCTATACCAATCATTACACCCAGTTGGCGAACAACCGGATTCTGTCCCAGGCTTGCTTGTGGGAATGTCTGTGTCAAGGCTGTATCTTCGTTGGCCACGGTATTTTACCTGTCAATTGCATATTATATTTAACATTAAATATAACGTTTATCTAATTGTTTAGATTGGCATATTCATAACTTCTTTGTAGGCATCTACCAACTTATTTCTAACCTGCACCATAGCCTCGAATGAGAGACTGGATTTTTGAATGGCTACCATTACTTCGGCTAAATTCACATCTTCACTGCCTAACTCGAAGGCCTGTTTTAGCTCACTGGCATTCTGCCGCGTTTCGTTAACTTGGTTAATTGACTGGGTTAGCAAGTCGCCGAAATTTGTTTCAGACGCGTTCTCAATCGGCTTGGGTGTAGTTGATGCTGCCTGTGCAGACATCACACGCATCTGTGCCAGAATTTGATCGATATTTGTTGTTGACATAATCACTCATCCAGTTAAATCGTGCTTTTTTCATTGATATGCAGTAATTGCACCAACATCAACCAGGTATCGCTACCCCGGCATCACGCAGGCGAGCAATTTTATAGCGCAGCGTCCGCTGACTGATACCCAAACGCTCTGCCACCTCTTTTCGGCTGGTTTTATCCTCTCTTAATGCATCCAGAATCATCCGTTCCTCCACTGACCTGAGATCATCACTCAAACACCCTTTTGAGGCCGTCTCGACATGCTCTTTAGGTGCCTGGGGAACAGAAATATCCATCTCAAAACAGAGCGAATCCAGTGAAATTTCTGACCCATCGCAGAGTATCAATGCCCGCTGCATCACGTTATCCAATTCCCGGACATTTCCTGGCCAACTATGCTCAAGCAGCTTCAGTTCAGCCACAGCAGAGAAAACAGGCTCAACAATCTGTTGTGAACAACAGATGCGATGCAACAGGAAGCGTGCCAGTGGCAGGATATCCCGCTGCCTTTCACGCAGCGGAGGGAGGTGCAGAGGAAACACATTGAGGCGATAGAACAGATCCTCACGAAATCGGCCTGCTGCGACCTCTTCTCTCAGATTACGGTTGGTTGTCGCCAGAATTCTGACATTCAGTGGGATGACCTTTCGACCACCCAGTCGCTCAACCTCCTTTTCCTGTAAAACGCGCAGCAATTTTGCCTGCAGTGGAAGACTCATTTCAGAGACCTCATCAAGCAACAGCGTTCCCTCCTGGGCCTGCTCAAATTTACCTGGCGCAGAATTATAGGCCCCTGTATAGGCTCCTTTTTCATATCCAAACAACATGGCCTCGAGCATATTATCGGGAATTGCCGCACAGTTAATGGCTACAAAGGGACCATCAGAACAGTTTGATTGACGATGGATATAACGGGCAAAGACCTCTTTACCTGTTCCGCTCTCACCACCAATACAGACGGTAGCGTGACTCTTGGCTACCCGCCCCGCTAGTGCAACCAGCTCACGTGTTCTTATATCGTCAGCAATAACCTGATCATCCACCGATTCGGTCTGCTGGATACACTGCTTCACCTTTTCAATGAGCAATGAAGGCTCAAAGGGCTTGGCAAGATAGTCGACCGCTCCATGACGCATGGCTGAAACCGCCTTTTCAATATTCCCAAAGGCGGTCATCATCAATACGGGCAGGGTAGGATAAGTCGATTTGATTCGGCTGAGTAATTCATGCCCATCCATAGGCCTCATCTGGACATCACTAATGACCAAGCCGACCGGCTGAGCCTCAAGTACTTTCAGTGCACTCTTGCCATCAACAGCGGATGTAACAGCGTAGCCAGATAATTCGAGGGTATCGCACAGCGCTTGGCGCAGGGTCGCATCATCCTCAACTATTAAAACGGTTGCATGACTCATGCACTACTCCTTACAGCGGATTCGTATTCATTGGTCACAGGCGTATCTGAAAGGGCAGATACCGCTTCAGATATCGGTAAATTAATAGAAAAACGGGCACCACCAGCTTCAGCACTATCGACGGTCAATTTTCCGTGGTGTGCCAGCACAACAGACTGAACAACAGCAAGACCAAGCCCTGTACCATCAGGCCGAGTGGTGTAGAAAGGATCCAGGATATGTTTAATATGTTCTTCGGCAATGCCCGGACCATTATCCGTGAACTCAATTAAAACTGAGTCCATTTGATGATGAAGTGAGATAATTAAATGAATCGCGCCTGGTTGCTGAAGTGCATTTACCGCGATATTCATCATGGCACCCAACAACGCGGCCTGATTACCAATAACCGAACCGTCTGTTATTTCATCAAAACGTAATTCTATTACCGCATTGTGCTCGACACAGAGAGCTTCAAGTCCCTGCTGCAGTTCATTCATTAATACTTTTATTGAAATGGGAGCCAACTCAAATTGACCACCTTTTGCAAAGGCAAGCATGTCATTTATCTGGCTCTCGATATGACGTAGCCGCTCAAGGCAACGTTGAGAAAAACGCTCGCGTTGCACCTGGGTAAGGTCTGCACGCGAAAGATGGGTGGTATCAATGAGTGCCGCACTGAGTGGGGTTCTGATTTGATGTGCCAGTTGAGCCGACATTTCACCCATTACACTTAAGCGTTGCCTGCGAGCCATACGCTCTTGTAACTGGCGTGTCTCTGTAACATCCAACAACAGGATGATCCTGCCGGACTCAGGTTCCAGCGAACGCTGAGTCAAGGTTACCAGCCGTCCTGATATCAGCCACTGCTCCGCAGACTGCTGTTCAGATTTAAAATGACGTTGGTAAATTGTTTTCCACGAACACCCCAGGGCAATACCTGGGAGCAACTCAATAGCCGCAGGATTAACCTGGCTGACCAACCCCTTACCATCCAGAACGATGACTGCAGCAGGAAGTGTTTCAAGAAGATGCGTCAGGCGGTTGGCAAGTGAGACTTTTTCCGCCATCTGCTGAAGTCTTTCACTGCGAGCTTCTGACAATTCGGAAGTAAGACAGGCCACTTGTGCCTGAAGCTGATGGTACGAGTCAACTAACTGACTGGATACCTGATTAAAAACCTGGAAGGCATCCTCAAGCTGTTCTCGCTGAACTGTGTTCTGTCTTGCCATTGGCATGTACCGTTATTTGACGCTTTTGGATCTAAAAGCAATCCTTTACGGTCAGGTAACAAAAACCATGCCATTTTATTATTTTCTTTTATTTCAATTAGTTATATTTATTAAAACAACAGGCGTCAAATACCTGTCGCTTCCTGGGTACGCTGAAGCCCAAACTTACGCAGTTTTTCAACCAGTGTTGTGCGTCGCATATTGAGCCGCTTAGCCGCATGCGCAACTACACCATCAGACTCATCCAGAGCTTGCCGAATCAAACTTAACTCAAGATTATTCAAGTGACTTTTTAGATCGATACCTTCATTTGGGAGGCGTGGAACACTCTCGACAACCCCTGGTTCATCGCCAGAAACAGTCACATTTGGCAAGTCGCCTGTCGGTTCCATTGTAGTAACCATTCCGATTTTGAATTTCTCAGGCAGGTCTTTAATATCAACTACGCCGTACGGATAGAGGATGGCAAGTCGCTCAATCAAATTCGCCAACTCCCTGACATTACCTGGCCACTTGAATTGACTAAGCGCCATTACGGCAGAAGGTGTCAGGCGAACAGATCCCCGCTTCTCTTTCTCAATACGCGCAATTAAGTCATTCACCAATACCGGGATATCATCCCTACGCTCACGTAGCGGTGGCATTTCAATGGGGAAAACGTTAAGTCTGTAATAGAGGTCTTCACGAAACTTGTCATCTTTAATCGCCTCCTCCAGATTCCGGTGAGTAGCGGCAATAATGCGCACATTACACTGTATCGTCTTATTACTGCCGACACGCTCAAATGATCTTTCCTGCAGTACCCGCAACAGTTTTACCTGCATGGGCATACTCATATCACCAATCTCGTCCAGAAATAAGGTCCCGCCATCGGCCATCTCAAAGCGCCCCTGCCTGGAGCTAATAGCCCCCGTAAAGGCCCCTTTTTCATGACCAAACAGCTCACTTTCCAGTAGATCCGCCGGTATTGCCCCGCAGTTCACTGGAACAAAAGGCTTTCCTCTACGCGACGAGTTATAGTGGAGTTTACGCGCGACGACTTCCTTACCTGTGCCAGACTCACCCAGCACCAGTACAGTGGCATCGGTGTCGGCCACTTGCTCAATCATCTTGTTGATCTGTTTTGTTGCCCGACTGTTCCCCGAAAGACTGCGGAAAAGTTCAAGCGGACGCTGCCCCCCGTTTGGGTTTCGGCTATTTTCCTGAAACAACTGGGCCTTAGTCAGGAGACCGATCAACTCTTCATAATGAGTAGGCATCGACAGCGTGCCGATAAGCGGAGACTCTGTTGGCAGTGTTTCTGACTGTTCGCCTGAACCCAAAAGTTGTAAAAGAGCAGGACAACCTTTTGCCTTACGTACGACATCAGCCATTTTACTCTTCTGCTTTGCATCCAGATCCGGACTAAGCATAACCGAGACACAGAGATCATCTTTACGCTCATCCAGACGCGCCTGAAGTTGATCAGGGTCTTCCACTGCTTCAAGCTCATAATCTATGAACTGAAAAATACTCTTAAAATAGCTAATTCGCTCAGGATTTTTGTCTAGCAGCAATACACAGCCGTTATGCAACATTCTCAAGGCCTCTAGCAGATTATCGCCTAATGTCGTCTCCATTGACCCTTAAATAACCCGCTCTATTGATAAAACCACATGATGCAAGGAGTTAAGCAGCTTATTCGCCAATTGTCAAAATATTGTCGCGTGACGAACGCATGACTAAAAAAACAATTTTATTAAAATTTATCACTATTTCCCAATTATCTATAAATGTTTTCTGTTAAAGCAAAGAAGGTAAGTTATATATCTAATTGTAATTATTATATTTTATTCATTTTCTTTATGCCTGATTCGCCTCTTAGCTTTTTGTTGCGCCACAATACGGCGGTGTTGCCGAAAGATATATTTGGCTATCAGGTCACTCACCTGCTCACTCTGGCCAACAAATCTGGCCTCGACCTCACTCCTATGCTCATGCAGACGAACCTCGGTAACATTAACAATCAATTCGAGTGGTTGTGTAAGATGTGAATCCAGATAAAGAAACAGGGTGAGCTGCTGACTCACTGCTAACTCAGTCTGGCCAGCCAGAGACCAGGAGAGTCCTTCCAGCCAAATCTCTACCTCAGACTCAATGGCAGTAGAGGCCGTGTGTTGCAACAAGCGAGAAACCATATCCATTAGCAAATCAAGTTTCGCTTCAACTCGAGCAAGATCACCCGACTCATCATCCAAATCATGATGGGAGTCCAATGACACCAACAAGGCTTGCAGCAGACGGCCATTTCGCTGGTTTAGATCAACAGTATCAATTGGTTCATCATCAGAATTAACCACCCACGAAATTTTCATTCGCCCTTGAAATGAAATACCCCTTGAACTCACACGCGCATCCTTCTCAGACATTCAGCCATACTCCTCTATTGATCTTTTTCCGGTAATATCTACGAGCCACTTGAGTCTGTCACTCCAGGTTGTTTAAGTGCTATTCTAACGCGCAAGAATTGATGCTGATGTTGCTATTTCTTTAAGTTGTTCAAGCCTTACTTGACATAACAAAACAGTCAGCTTAGAAATAGAACTCAGTTAACTATATAGAAGGCTCCACTTTTGAGTGACATTTCAATCGGTGTGCTGTTCGGCATACTCATCTGCCTGATCATGCTATCTGCTTTTTTTTCGGGCTCAGAAACCGCCCTGATGACGCTCAACAGATATCGTCTTCGTCACCTGGCCAAAATAGGCCATAGCGGTGCTGTAAAAGCCAATCGCCTTCTTGAACGCCCCGATAGGCTGATCGGTCTGATTCTACTCGGTAATAACTTTGTCAATATTATGGCCTCATCACTGGCCACAGTGATCGCCCTCCGCCTCGGGGGAGAAGCTGCTATCGCAATTGCCGCCTTCCTGCTGACGCTGGTCATTCTCATCTTTGCCGAAGTTGCACCCAAGACGCTGGCCGCATTAAAACCTGAACAACTCGCTTTTCCAGCAGCCTTTGTTTACACCCCCCTGCTGAAACTGCTCTATCCACTGGTTTGGGTAGTGAATGGCATTGCCAACTTCATTCTGCGTTCGCTCAACGTATCGACGGACGACATGGATGACCAGCTATTAAGTAAAGAGGAGCTTAGAACCGTCGTTATTGAAGCAGGCGCAATGATTCCCAAACGCCACCAGAAAATGCTCCTGAGTATCCTTGACCTTGAAAAACTGGCGGTTGAAGACATCATGATACCTCGCAACGAAGTGGATGGTATCAACCTGGAAGAGCCTATCGAAGAGATTATAAAAGAACTGCAAAACAGCGCCTATACACGCCTGCCTGTATTTGATGGCAGCATTGATAACATCGTCGGAACTATTCATGTGCGCAAAGCGATGCATGCACTGACCCACGGTGAACTCACCCATGGCGTTATCAGAGAGATCTGTGACTCCCCCTACTTCATACCGGAAGGGACGCCACTCAATCGACAGCTAATCAACTTCCAGCGTAAGAAACAACGTATAGGGATGATTGTTGATGAATATGGCGATCTGCTGGGGTTGGTCACACTTGTTGATCTGCTCGAAGAGATTGTTGGTGAATTCAGCACGGACCCGGCAGACAGTGTATTGGATGTTCAGCCGCAGCCGGATGGCAGTTTTCTGGTATCAGGAAGCGCCAATATTAAAGACCTTGTACGAACCTACCACTGGGAATTACCGCTGGATGGCCCACGCACTATTAGTGGACTCATAATTGAATACATGGAGACGATACCTGAACCAGGTACCAGCCTGCTGCTGGCAGGGTACCCAGTTGAAATACTTCAAATTAAGGATAATATGGTCCGCATGGTAAAAATTCAGACGACAAAACACATAGCGGAAACATAAACCACTCGCATTCCGTTAATTCGCTCACATATTACAACTTGTAAACAGTTTTTTTGAATTGCACCCGTATCTGAAGCCTATACTCCAAGTAACGTGCAGATAACCTGTACCCATTATTGCTTTAGTGATGTGATTCACATTCACAGCTTCAGTCTGAGTTAAGGCGGTCGCTACAACTTGGGCAGGAAGCCCTGAACTAACACGTACCAAGGAAGGTTTCGGTTACAATAACAGATATAAAACGAGAACCATGCCTAAGCTAACTTTATGCTTTAAAGGCCGTTTCATTGGTCTGCACAATCTGACTGAAACGACCGCCACCATTGGACGCGCTGCTGATGCGGAAGTCCACATAGAGAGTCTTGCGATTGCTGAGCGTCACGCCCAGATCAAGCAGATTAAAGAGCATTGTCTTATCACTCCGATTGCCGATAACAAAACGTGGATTAATCGCCGATTAATCGAGGAACCGACTCAACTATCGCACGGCGATATCATAAAGATAGGCAAGCATGAATTATTCTTCTCCGAGAGTGCAACCGACCTGGACCGAAAGTTGAGCAGTAACGTTCAGCCTATCAATCCGGGGAGAAAGAGAAGCTCTGCCCCTTGCCAGACACTCGATCAGTTAGTAGAGAATCTCAATACCCTGCCAACTGGAACAATCCAAATACTCAGTGGCCGGCACCTGGGAAAGATCATTCCGTTACAACGTGGCCTTACTCGGCTGGGACTGAGTGGGAATGAGTGCGCCGTAATCGCACATCGCAATGACGGCTATTATCTCTCTCACCTTGAAGGTGACGTCCCACCCAAAGTCAATAATTGTTCAATAGGCAATCACACCGTTCGCCTAGAAAATGGTCAGGAGATCGTCCTGGGAACAACAAAAATGCGTTTTCATGAAGAAATTGCACAATCTGCCGCTATGTGATTGACTCGGGTTGAAAATCCCTCAGGAATCAGGAGCGGCAACTGATGAATGCAGCAGACACTGACAACCGGCGAATCTTTCATCGAATCCTTTTCGATGCGCCCGCAACATTGAGTATATCCGGGACAGAGATTCCCACAAAACTGATCGACATCTCATTGAACGGCGCACTGCTGGAAATTAGTGAACCCTTCAGTGGAGCCCTGGATGACAGAGTAGACTTAAAAATACAGCTAGGGGATGACATATTTATTGATATGGAAGCCCAGATAACCCACATGACAACAGAACGCATGGGGCTTCGCTGCGTCTATATCGACATGGAAAGCATCGGCCATTTGCGTCGCTTGGTGGAACTCAATCTCGGCGATGCCGATCTTCTTGAACGAGAACTTTCCGCCTTGGGTTAGCTAACCCTTAAAACAGATCCAGCACATCCGAAAGACGATCAACCGCCGTCACATCAATACCTTCTATCGGCTTTTTAGGTGCATTGGCACGGGGTACAATAGCTCGGCTGAAACCGTGCTTTGATGCCTCTCGCAGTCGCTCAAGCCCATTGGGTACAGGTCTAATTTCTCCCGCCAGCCCGACTTCACCAAAAGCCACCAACTCCTTCGGAACCACACGATCGCGAAAGCTCGAAAGCACCGCCAACAACAAAGGCAGATCAGAAGCCGTTTCAGTAATCCGCACACCACCCACCACATTCACATAGACATCCTGGTCAAACATGGCAAGACCTGTATGCCGGTGTAACACCGCCAACAACATGGAAAGTCGGTTTTGTTCCAGACCCAGAGTTACCCGGCGCGGATTGGCCAGAGGGCTACCGTCTACCAAGGCCTGTACTTCGACCAGCAAGGGACGACTCCCCTCTCGGGTTACCAGGATAACGCTACCCGCGACCTCTTCGCCATGGCGAGAGAGGAATATTGCTGATGGATTAGTGACCTCTTTTAGCCCACGGTCGGTCATGGCAAACACGCCCAATTCATTCACCGCACCAAAACGATTTTTTATTGTACGGATCAATCTGAACTGACTGCCGGCCTCACCCTCAAAGTAGAGTACCGTATCAACCATATGCTCCAGTACTCTCGGCCCAGCCAGCGCCCCTTCCTTGGTTACATGTCCTACCAAAAAGACCGTTGTTCCGCTCTGCTTGGCAAAGCGCACTAGCTGGGCAGCAGACTCACGAACTTGTGCAACGGAGCCGGGAGCTGACTGAAGCTGTTCGGTGTAGAGCGTCTGAATAGAGTCAACAACCATTACGGAAGGCTGTTCGACTTTGGCAAGGGCTATGATTCGCTCCACACTGGTCTCTGCCAGCAAACGCAGGTGATCACTTTTCAGACCGAGTCGGCCAGCCCGCAAACTGATCTGTTCCGGTGACTCTTCACCACTGATATAGAGTGTCTTGAGCCGACCGGCCAACTGTGCCATTGTCTGAATCAGTAGTGTTGACTTTCCAATACCGGGATCACCACCGATCAGGATGACCGAGCCACCCACCAAGCCACCCCCCAGCACCCGGTCCAGCTCAAGGAGTCCCGTAGGCTCTCCACTCTGCTGTTCAGGCGACACATCAGAAAGATTCCGTATCTGATTTTGGTTGGCATCGCCGGCGTAACCGGCAAAACGTGAACCGGCAGGTGATACAGGTGCGGCCACCGACTCTTCCAGTGTGTTCCAACCCTTGCAATCCGAACACTGCCCTGCCCACTTAGGGGATTGCCCGCCACAGGTGGAGCAGACATAGATCGATTTGCCGCTTTTTTTACTGCTGACACTTGCCATCTAAACCACCCTCATCCCTAAGCTCCGATCTCTTCAAACACAACTCGCTGAGTGACTCCACAAAACAGCTCATAGGCGATGGTACCTGCCCGTCCAGCAATCTCTTCAGCAGGTAGACCTTCTCCCCAGAGTATGACCTCATCACCTACTTGTGCATCAGGCTGACTACGCAGATCGAGATTCAACATATCCATTGAGACTCGCCCAATCAATGGCACCCGCTTTTGATTCAGTAACACCGGCGTGTCTGAAGGAGCATGACGGGGATAGCCGTCTCCATAGCCGGCAGCCACAACAGCAACCCGCATCGTTTCTGGACAGATCCAACTGCCACTATAACCAATAGGGCTGCCCTTACTGAAGGTGTTGATCGCTATTATCCGGCTCTTGAGCGTCATTACCGGCCTGAGCCCCTCATCGAGACCTGTTCTTCCCAACATGGGTGATGCGCCATAAAGCATGATGCCCGGACGAACCCAATCCGTGCGCGAGCCAGGCCAGCCAATGATTCCGGCAGAATTGGCTATTGAGGTGCCCGTATTAAATCGATCAGAACAGCGCTGGAAGCTGTTTAGCTGTGCCTGAGTTGCCGGGTCAGACAGATCATCCCCTGAAGAGAGATGAGTCATTACGCGTACGCCTTTTGATACCGAAGGGTGGCTATTAAGAAACGCCCAAGCCGAATCTACCGCATCGGGCTGAAAGCCAAGACGGTGCATGCCGGTATCTATCTTCAGCCAGCAAGTAATTGGTTCACTAACGGGGTGCGTACTCAGAAGTTCTAGCTGCTCAGGTTGTTGTATAGCGACTTCCAACTGAAAATGGGATGCTGCCTTCAGCTCGTCGCTTGTGAAAAATCCTTCCAACACGAGGATGGGTTGATCGATTCCCGCTTTACGGAGCTGTACAGCCTCCTCCACTCGAGCCACGGCAAGGGCATCAGCAGTATCTAGAGCCCGTGCAACCCGCAATAGCCCATGCCCATAAGCATTGGCCTTGATAACGGCATAGAGGCGACTCTCCGGGGCCAGTTCAGCCGCTCTCCGTAGATTATGCCTAAGGGCAGAAAGATCAATAACCGCGTTTGGGCCCATCAGTATCCCGAGTCACCATAGATATCATTGGCATAGTTTTCGAACTTGGTGAACTCACCAAGGAATGTCAGCCTGACCGTACCAATAGGGCCATTTCGCTGTTTACCGATAATGATTTCGGCCACGCCCTTATCTGGACTGTCATCGTTATAGACTTCATCGCGATAGATAAAGACCACCAGGTCCGCGTCCTGCTCAATAGCACCTGATTCACGAAGGTCTGACATAATCGGCCGCTTATTGGTTCGCTGCTCCAGGCTTCGATTCAACTGAGAGAGTGCAATCACCGGCACATTCAACTCCTTTGCCAAAGCCTTTAGCGATCGAGAGATGGTTGAGATCTCATTGGTACGGTTATCACCTAAACCCGGAACCTGCATAAGTTGCAGATAATCCAACATAATCATGCCCAGCTCACCATGTTCACGCATCAATCGGCGAGCACGGGCCCGCACCTCCAGCGGACTGAGCGCGGGTGTATCATCAATATAGAATTTGGTCTCTGCCAACATGCTGACGGCAGAAGTCAATCTGGGCCACTCATCATCTTCCAGCTTACCGGTACGAACCCGGGTCTGATTGATACGCCCCAGTGATGACATCATTCTCATGGCCAGTGATTCACCCGGCATCTCCATACTAAAGACGGCAACAGGTTTACCACTAAGGAGCGCCACATTCTCGGCCACATTCATGGCGAAGGTGGTTTTACCCATTGAGGGCCGCCCCGCCACGATAACCAGATCAGCCGGCTGCAGACCGGAAGTCATTTTATCAAGGTCTGCGAAGCCGGTACTCAGGCCCGTTATGGGCTGATCCTGGGCAAACAGGGTCTCAATCTTATCCACGGCCTTGGTAAGCAGCGATTTAATCCCCTCAAAGCCACCCTGACCTTTAGCCCCTTGCTCCGCAATCTCAAATACCCGCGTCTCAGCAGCATCCAACAACTCTGAGCTGTCTCGCCCCTCTGGGTTAAAGGCACTATCCGCAATATCGGTTCCAACACGAATCAATTGCCGCATAACCGATCGTTCACGAACAATATCCGCATAGGCACGAATATTAGCAGCACTGGGAGTATCTTTAGCCAGATTACCGAGATAGGCCAAACCACCAGCGCCTTCAAGGGAGCCATGCTTACCCAGTTCTTCAGAAAGAGTAATCACATCATAGGGTTTTGACTGATCAGCCAATGCCTCAATTGCACGGAAGATCAGCTGATGTTCACGCCGATAAAAATCGGCATCAGTGACACGATCAGCTATCTGATCCCAGGCCTGATTATCCAGCATCAAGCCACCCAGCACAGACTGCTCAGCCTGGATGGAATGTGGCGGCACACGCAACCGGTCGGTTACATCACTCTCGTCTGGCATATCTGATGGAATCGCTGACTCGTGCATATATCTCTTATAATTTGGGCTAAATGAAAGACAAAGGATACGGCAAAAAGCCGTATGGGTGAATTGTTCTGGCTAATTTCTCATAACACCACCCACTATCGAGGTACACTCCTGGGAATCGGGCAACTCCTTAAATTTAGCAGAAAGTGTGGCGCAATAAAAAACGCCGGGCGACCGCAGTCGTCCCGGCGTTTGTTCTTACTGTTTCCGCTGGCTTATTCAGCGTCTGGTGTGATCACAACCTTGATAGTTGCATCTACATCCGTGTGCAAGTGAACCTGCACTTCGAACTCACCCGTATTGTGGAAAGGACCGTCCGGAAGACGCACTTCGCGCTTTTCCAACTCACCGCCCGCCTCAACAGTTGCAGCAGCAATATCGGCGGTGCCAACAGAGCCAAACAGGCGACCTTCATCACCCGCTTTGCGTGCGATAGTGACAGTCAATGCCTCAAGTGCCACTTTACGTGCTTCAGCGGTTGCCAACGCCTCTGCGGCCTGCTTTTCAAGTTCAGCGCGACGAGCTTCAAACTCAGCCACATTGCTTTTGGTTGCAGTGACAGCCTTTCCAGTAGGGATTAGGAAATTGCGGCCGTAGCCGGATTTCACACTGACCTTATCACCTAGGCCACCCAGGTTATCAACTTTCTCTAACAGAATAACTTCCATCGTTATTTCCCCTGTAATCAGGTATTAAATCTTCAGCTCGCCTTTCCAGAACCACGTGAGTTAAGGCGTGCCCTAAAATCAAACCATGCGTCTGCTATTCCCACTGTCGCCAATACCATTACGGTATGTGGCAGAGCAAATAACAGCAGTATATAAATGCCTATCAACCACCCACTGCTTGAACCCAATCGCCCGACAATCCCATGTGCCAGTGACAAACCATGGATAAACCATGCCGACACCAACAGAATGAGCGTGTACTCAACCAGCGAAATTCCCGATCCAGTTTGAACAGTCATTACTGCAAGCAGAATCAGCAAAACTATCGCCAGCGTCTTGGGCAGCCTCAGTTGATGAAACTCCGTACGAAATCCGCCCGGGTTGTACAACATTGACTGCCACCAGCGCCCCACAAAAAGTGACGCCAATAGCTGCAGAAAAAATCCAGCAGCTACAATGCCGGGCATCCAACTCGCCATCAGTGAAACAAGTGCCTCCTGCTGACTTGTTTCCACAAGTTGCGCCTCTGTCAGCGACTCCACGAAGGGAGTGAGCAGTGATCGCCATTCAGCAACTGGATCACCCGTCTGAAGATACTGGGCTCCAATCATTACAATACCCAGAACAAGCGCCCCTGCCACTGACAGTGAGAGTGATCGGCTGGAGCGGAGTACCAATGCCAATAACCAAGCAGGTAGCCACATCAGGATCAAAAACCCAATCGCGAGATTGAGTCCTCCCAGCGCGAACAGCGCAATAATGCCTGTTGTTGCTGTCGCGAGGCCAACTACAAGCGCCCCAGGTATTGCACCGCCCCGCAATGTGACCAAAGTCACCGTAGCAGCGCTGAATATACTTGTTGGTGGAAACAGAAGTGACAAAGCCGCCAGCAGGATGGTAACCATCACCGCCTGAGGTACACCCCGCATCACAAAGGATGCTAACGCCCGCATCTACTCGATTCCACCTGGTTCAAACAATCCCGTAATCATTTAAGCAACCACGGGTAAAGACCGTCTTAATGACCGTCGGTGTAAGGCAGCAATGCCAGATAACGTGCGCGTTTAATAGCAGTCGCAAGTTGACGCTGGTATTTGGCCTTGGTTCCGGTAATACGACTTGGAACAATTTTTCCGGTTTCACTGACATAGGCCTTTAACAGATTAAGATCTTTGTAATCAATCTCGGTGATGCCTTCAGCGGTGAAGCGGCAGTATCTTCTGCGGCGAAAAAAACGTGACATATTTTTAACTCTCTATATTCAATTCAGTTTACGCTGATCAATTCATTGTTCATGGATAACGAACAACTTAAGACAGCATTAAGCAGATGCTGCGACCTCATCATCCCCATCATCATCGCTATCAGTGACAGTATCGTCAGCTGAATCATCACGATCTGAAGAGGGTCTGGAATCATCCCGCTCATCCTGTGATTTCACCAGTGGTGAAGCCTCAGTAACGGCGCTGTCGCATTTGATTACCATGTTGCGCAGAACGGCATCATTAAAACGGAACACACTTTCGAGTTCCGCGAGTGCAGCTGAGCCACATTCGATGTTCATAAGAACATAGTGTGCTTTATGCAGTTTTTGAATTGGATAAGCGAGCTGGCGACGACCCCAATCTTCCAAACGGTGAATCTTGCCACCATCTGCTTCGATCAGCGTACGATAACGCTCAATCATGCCGGAAACCTGATCACTCTGATCAGGATGAACCATGAACACAACTTCGTAGTGTCTCATTATTTCCCCTTTCGGTTAATGTAGCCTCCCACTCTTCTATGGTGAGGCAAGGAGTAAAGCGCGGAGATACCTCCACGCCAGGAAGCCGGGCATTCTACATCGCCCTATCCCTTGGTGCAACCGGGACACTCACAATGGAAACAATTCCGGATAGTCCTACTGAGTAAATGATGATTAACACTTTGAAATAGCGATAGTTGAGATGGGAATTTAATGTATGGGTCAGCCGGCGCGCTGCCTCACGGCTTCAAACAGACAAATACCGGCAGCCACAGAAACATTGAGACTCTCTACAACACCCGCCATTGGTAGATTAACCAATAAATCACAGGACTCCCGCGTGAGCCGGCGCATGCCCTTCTCTTCTCCACCCATCACAATACCCAGCGGACCTTTGAGATCAGCCGCATAGAGAGAAGTTTCGGACTCACCCGCCGTACCAACAAGCCACACACCCTTCTCCGACTGCAACCACTTGAGCGTACGGACCAGATTGGTAACCTGAATGAACGGGATCGACTCTGCCGCACCACTTGCTACTTTACAGGCCGTCGGGGTCAATCCTACAGAGCGATCTTTTGGCGCAATCACGGCCTGAACACCTGTCGCATCCGCACTACGCAGACAGGCTCCCAGATTATGCGGATCCTGCACACCATCCAGAATCAGTAAAAAAGGCGGCACATCTAGTGCGGACAGCAGTGATTCAAGAGCATTTTCATCCAGAGAGGCAGGCACCTGGGTGCTGGCGGCCACACCCTGATGATTTGAACCGGCCGTAAGCACCTCGAGCTCATCACGACTGACATAAGAGACCTTCACACCCGATTCACGCGCCAGCACAATCACTTCCCGCACACGCCGGTCCTGCTTTTTCGAGCCTTCAACCCAGACTTCGAGCACTGATCCCGCACCATGCTTTAAAGCCGTCCTGACACTGTGCAGGCCTGCAACTAACTGGCTATCACTCATCCACAACCTCTCACGGACCAGTCAATCGACCCGCATTTCTCTTCATTACCATTCAAAACGCTATTATCTCACTACCAAATCCAGATTAAAGATCAATCTTTCCTGGCCTGTGTTGCTGACCGCTTTCGCTTGGAACCCGCTTTAGTTTTAGTTTTTGGTTTTTCCTCTGATTTAACCCGACTCTTCGAGCGCTTCTTATCTTTCTTTTTATCATTTTTCTCGGAGGCCTTCTCTTTGCGGACGGGTGGAACTGACTTTTTAGATGAAGCAGACTGCTTTCGCCCACCACTCCTGCTCTTTTTCTTTGAAACAGCCTGCCCTTTGTCAGCCGAACCGGCCAGCAGAAAATCAATCTTTCGGTCATCCAGATTAACCGCAGCCACCCGCACTTTCACTTGATCGCCCAGACGATAGACCCGCCCTGCCCGCTCACCGGTAAGACGGCGGCCCACTGGATCAAAGTGATAATAATCGTTATCCAATGCCGTTATATGAACCAGACCATCTACGTAAATCTCATCCAGCTCAACAAAAATCCCGAATGAGGTGACCGTGGTGATAATGCCAACAAACTCCTCACCGACTTTGTCCATCATGTATTCACACTTGAGCCATGACACCACGTCACGGGTAGCTTCATCTGCACGCCTTTCTGTAGAAGAGCAGTGCTCACCCAAGCTTTGTAGTTCCGTGGGCGAATAAACAAAATCCTCAGCGGACCCGTCCATCAACAGCTGCTTCAGGGCGCGATGAACAACCAAATCAGGATAGCGCCTAATCGGTGAAGTGAAGTGGGTATAGGCGGGAAACGAGAGGCCAAAATGCCCCTGATTTTCAGCACTGTACATGGCCTGCGAAAGTGACCGTAACAGCACGGTCTGTATCAGGTGTGAATCAGGTCTATCCCTTACCTGATCAAGCAAGGCAGCGTAGTCCAGACTGGTCGGTTTATCCCCACCCGTCAGCGAAAGACCCATTTCACCCAAAAACTCTTTCAGATCGAGCAATTTTTCAGACTGTGGCCCTTCATGATTTCGATAGAGTGCCGGCATTTTTTTGCGTAAGAGATGACGAGCTGCCGCCACGTTCGCCGCCAACATACACTCTTCAATCAGCCGATGGGCATCATTTCTATGCACCGGTACAATTTTGTCTACTTTGTGTTCATCGTTAAATAAAATGCGTGTTTCTGTGGTATCGAAATCAATCGCTCCCAGCTCACTGCGCCCCTTTCTCAAAACCTGAAACAACGCATATAACTGGTGCAAATGAGGCAGCAATTCTGCATGGGTCTCACAGAGCTGAGGGTCACCTTCAATCAACATGTCTGCCACCTGATCATAGGTCAGGCGCGCATGGGATTTCATCACCGCTTCATAGAAACGGGTACGAGTCACTTTTCCATCTTTGCTGATATACAGCTCGCAGGTCATACAGAGCCGATCGACATGGGGGTTGATCGAACAGAGCCCGTTGGAAAGAATTTCCGGCAACATTGGAATAACACGATCAGGAAAATAGACAGAGTTACCCCGCGACTTCGCCTCTTTATCCAACGCACTGCCCGGCGCGACATAACTGGATACATCCGCGATACAGACCAGCAGCTTCCAGCCTTTGGGTTTAGCCTCACAGTAAACCGCATCGTCAAAGTCCCGTGCATCGGCACCGTCAATAGTCACCAACGGCAGGGAGCGAAGATCAACCCGTCCCTTTTTGGCAGACTCTTCCACTTCACTACTCAGACGAGCAACTTCCAGCTCGACCTCTTCAGGCCACTCCAGCGGTAACTGATGTGCCCTGATCGCCACATCCGTCTCCATGCCGGGGGCCATGTGTTCACCCAGCACATCCTTAATCTGCCCAATGGGTTGATTGCGCTTGGTTGGCTGTTCCACAATCACCGCTACCACCATCTGGCCATGACCTGCACCATTAAACTGTCCTTCCGGTATCACAACATCCTGATGCAGCCGTTTGTTATCCGGCACCACAAAGCCGACACCCTTATCCATGTAGAGGCGACCCACTATCGACTGGTTCGCCCGTTCCAGCACCTCAACTACTGCCGCTTCCATTCGACCCCGGCGATCCTGCCCGACAATCCGCACTACCGCGCGATCGCCGTGCAACAGCTGGCGCATCTGGCGCGGTGAGACAAACAGATCATCACCACCCTCATCGGATCTCAAAAAACCAAAACCATCCGGGTGACCAATAACCCGGCCGGCAATCAGATCTTTGCTATTAACGATGCAGAAGCCCCCTTTGCGATTCCTGACCACCTGTCCGTCTCGCTCCATCGCATTCAAACGTCGGCGCAACGCCTCAACATCCTCCTCACTGTGCAGCAACAACTGCTCGGCTACCTCATATTGGGACAGCGGCACACCCGCAGCAGCTAAATGCTCCAGAATAAATTCACGACTCGGGATCGGATTATCGTATTTCCGAGCCTCCCTCGCCTGATGCGGATCACTGTTTTTTAACGTTTTCTTGCCTGAGCTTTTGGTCAAAGGATATTCCCTGAATTTTGTTTGGTTAGATTACTATTGTACCGTTGACAAGGATTAAATGTCGCTGTAAAGTTCGCGGCCTCTGGAATGTACACGCACTGAGTGCCGGACAGAACAGATAAGCCGAGGTGGTGAAATTGGTAGACACGCTAGCTTCAGGTGCTAGTGGGGGCAACCCCGTGGAGGTTCAAGTCCTCTCCTCGGCACCAGGCACAAAAATCCGTTAAGTTTCTAAAGCTTAGCGGATTTTTTTATGCCTGTGTGGTATCAATTGCGGTATACGTTTTATAAAGCGTTATCACTAAGGTTATCCTGAAATGGGACACCCTCTCTCAACAAACCAAAACCATCAACAACTATCGATCTTTATCATCCCACCTTTTGCGCTGTAAGGACCTACTTCAGATGTGGCTACACTGCATGGGTACTCTGATCCACATAAGGCAGCACAACATCATTGCAGGGGGTCTAAAACGGAACATTCTTACTCCCAACGGTCCAAAACTATACTCTCATTGTGTTAACCATCTAAAACGCAGGGTCACCCACTCATTTGGGCGTGAGGTCGGAGACCGTAGATAAATTTGTATAATTTCCCAGTATTAATGTAATCCTACAAAAAGCCATGGATCTCAATCATAAATTGGTTCAAGGCCAATTTTT
>ATLU01000050.1_pt1 | contig 52765 bp, 51 predicted proteins | sample 178751 | NCBI WGS metagenome assembly ATLU01 (sample SAMN02211837, study PRJNA209200) | bioreactor metagenome | isolation source: day 23 sample from continuous culture bioreactor inoculated with sediment... | place: Germany: Wadden Sea | collected 2011
TCCTTGTCCCGCACAGCTGCCGCTCCCTTATCCTAATCGCCCTTGTCGCCCACCACGCCGCTTGGCCTCGCCCTCTGGCGCTTCAAGGGCCGCTTGCAACACACCAGTCATCGGATGTTCGGGGGCGGCGTTTGCGTAAGTCGCAAGCAGGAGTTTAATCTTTTCTGGCTGCGGCATCTCGTGGTCTTCAAACAGCGCCCAGTCCAGAAAAATTGACCGGCACTCTTCAACGCAGATGCCCTGAATCAAATAGCTGTCTTTGATCAGCCCGCGCTTGTCGATTTCGGCAATCACGTCATTCATCTCTATTCCTCCAAGGACGGGTCACAAGCGGTTTTATGGTTTCAAAACCGGAGGACACGCCAACACTTCTTCAATGGCCTTAGCCGCCAATTTTGCTTTATGTTCCAAATCACGCACCAAGCTCTCTTCGCTTTCAGCACCAGTTTCACGCAGTAAAAGATCCTGCCCGCCCTGCCCCAAAGCCTCAAGATCCAACGGCGCATCACTGAGTAGTTTTGAGGCCGCCTGCATACGCCACATTAGGTCGTGGCTAGCGGCCATTGCTTGACCTTGCGCGTCAGAGAACCAGCCAATTGCGACCCCTTGGGCAATCTGCTCCGCCGGCGTGCACGCTGCATTTGGCGAAAGCAAAGCCGCCGCCTGCGCGACCAATTCCACATCCTGCAAATGCCCAACACCAAGCTTCGCCTCAAGCGCGCCATGCCCATCCCCCTTTGCGGCGGCCAGCCGGGCACGCATATCATCAACGTCAGCAATAACCTTTGCCGGATCACGATCAAAACACAGCACCTCTTGACGCGCGATTTCATAAGCCAGCGCCACATCTGCTGGCCCCGCCACAACACGGGCGCGTGTCAGGGCCAGATGCTCCCACGTCCAGGCCTCATCCCGCTGATAAGATTTGAAACTTTCGATGGATGTGGCCACTGGCCCCTGCCGTCCCGAGGGGCGCAAACGCATATCAATTTCGTAAAGCCTGCCTTCTGACATCTGCGCGGAAACCGCCGTTACAAAGGCCTGTGTCAAACGCGCATAATAGGGTTTGGTGGCCAATGGGCGCCGCCCATCTGACATGTCCTGTCCCTGGGCATCATATATCACAATAAGATCAAGATCAGAGGTCGACGAGAGCGATCGCGCCCCCAGACTGCCCATCCCAACAATCACCGCCCCTTTGCCCGGAGGGGGGCCGTGTTTGGTTGAGAAATTGGCAACCACCTCCGGCCAAAGCGCTGACATCACCGCATCTGCAAGATCCGTATATTGCCGCCCCGCTTCCCGGGCATCCACCAACCCCCGCAAAAAATGCACCCCGATCCGAAAGTGCCATTCCTTCATCCAGCGCCGGGTTGTATCCAGTTTTACCTCGTAATCGGGCGCATCCTTCAAACGGGTCGAAAGACCATGAAGCAGTGCGTCCGCGCCGGGCCAAGGCTCAAAAAATCCCCCGCCGATCACCGCGTCCAGAACCTGTGCATTATGACCCAAATAAGCCGCCAGTGCGGGGGCCGTTGCGGCGATGTCGACAATTAGATCCACCAAGGATGGATTGGCCTCAAACAGCGAAAACAGCTGCACGCCCGCCGGCAAACGCTTTAAGAACCCGTCAAACTGGATCAAGGCATCATGCGGACGTGGGGCAGCCGCAAGGCGCGCCAAAAGGTCAGGTTTCAGCCGGTTAAAGATCTCAACGGCCCGCGAGGACCGGAGGCAGGAGTATGTCTCCCATTTCGCAACAATTTCCGCTTCATTTTCAGTGAGTTCGGGTGCTGATGTTGCGGCATCTTCGGGGGCAAAAAAACCCTCGGTCACCTCGTGAACCTCTTCCAGCGCGTCATAGATCCGGGATTTAAGCGCCGCGGTATCCCCCTCGCCCATCATCCGGGCCAAACGATCAAATTCATCATCAGTGCTGGGCAATTTATGCGTCTGTGCATCGCGAAACATCTGTACGCGATGCTCCACTTCTCGATGAAACCTGTAATGCCCCGTGAGAATTTCGGCGGTTTCATCGGGAAGCCAGCCAGCCTTTGCAAGTGCTGCCAAGCCCGGCACGGTGCCACGCTCACGCAGGCTTTCATCCCGCCCACCGGCGATGATCTGCCGGGTCTGGGTGAAAAACTCAATCTCCCGAATGCCGCCGCGCCCCAATTTCATGTCATGCCCCGGCAGGGTGATACGGCCATGCAGCCCTTTATGCGCGCGGATGCGCAGGCGCATATCATGGGCGTCTTGAATGGCTGCAAAATCGAGATGCTTGCGCCAGATAAAGGGCCGCAGACGTTTCAGATAGGCCTCGCCCGCCGCAAGATCACCCCCACAGGGGCGTGCCTTGATATGGGCCGCGCGTTCCCACGTACGCCCGAGGCCTTCGTAATACCGCTCGGCGGCCGACATCGCCACACAGACCGGTGTCACAGACGGATCCGGGCGCAGGCGCAAATCCGTGCGAAACACATAGCCGTCAGAGGTCAGCTCTGACAGCATCGCGCTCATCCGGCGGGTGGCACGAATATGGCTGGCGCGCGCTTCGTGGAAATCATCGCCATCAAAACGACTGTCATCAAAAAGCATGATCAGGTCGATATCCGAGCTGTAGTTCAACTCGCCCGCGCCCATTTTCCCCATCGCAAGCGCAACCATACCGCCCGCGATGGCAATGTCGTCGTCGCTCATACCCGGCAGCTTGTTGCGGCGAATTTCCTGCCCAACCTGGAATTTCATCGCAGTGTCAGTGGCGTGTCCCGCAAAGTCGGTGAGCGCACCGGTAACCTGTTCCAGGTTCCAGACGCCAGCAAGATCGGCCAATCCGGTCAAAAGCGCGATGCGTTGCTTGGCGATGCGCAATGACGTGCGCAGGGCGCTGTCGCTGTCGCCTTCAACCTGTTTCATAGCACCGGCAAAGGCATCCTCTGGGCTTTGCGATAAGGCCTCGCGTAGCCAGTCCGCCTGCTTATCCATCAGCCCTTTAAGGTAAGGTGAACAGCCAGCCGCCCCGGATAACACCAGGCGCAGATCGGTGCCAAGATCGCCAAACTGATCGGCAATATCGCGTGCCGGATCAGGGTCATAGGCAATTGGGGAACGGGTGATGCGGGAGGCGAAGTTTGTGCTGCTCATGTTGCAAAAATGCGCCGGGCGTGCGGGCGGGTCAACCATCCTCTGCCCCCTGCGACAATCAGGTTGCTTGTTTTGTGGGCGACGCCCTAAGCTGGCCGCGATCTTAACAAGAGGCCGTCATGTCAAAGAGCATTAAACGGGTGCGCGCAGCCTTAGAAGCCGCAGCTATCAAAGTGGATATCTTGGAGATGTCCGAAGGAACACATACGGCCGCAGATGCCGCCCAAGCAGCGGGATGTCATATTGATCAGATCGCCAAGTCCATAATATTCAAAGGGGAAATCAGCGGGAATGCGATCCTTTTCCTCACCGCAGGCGGCAATCAAGTGGATGGCGAGAAAGCCCAAAAGCTGGCGGGCGAACCCTTGGGCAAAGCGGATGCGAGTTTGATTCGGGCTCAAACCGGCTTTGCAATTGGCGGAGTGGCCCCCATTGGGCATCTGTCCCCCATCCGCGCCTTTTTCGATGCGCGATTGATGGCATTTGAGACTGTGTGGGCCGCCGCGGGCACACCGCGCCATGTGTTTGAGGCATCCCCACAGGCTTTGATCAAAGCCAGCGGCGCGCTGCCCGGAGATTTCACCGTCTAAAGCAACACATCCAACGCCGCGATCAGTTGCAACTGCATCTCTTTGGGCAATGGCGCGAGCAGTTTTGCGTTCACCCGCTGGACCACTTTGAACAACTCAGGCATCAGCGCGCGCCCCGTCTCGGTCAAAAACACGCGGTAAGCCCGACGCGAGTGGGCATCAGGTCGGCGCTCGACCAATTTCAACGCTTCTAAATGGTCCAATGCGCGGGTGATGGCGTAATTTGGCATCGAAACCCCGTCGCCCAATTGGGTCTGGGTGATGTTTTCATGCTCCGCCAGGCGCATCAGCAGCACAAAATGATCCAGCTTAAGCTGTTCTTCGGCCAGCTCGCGGGTCATTTCCCGGCTAAGACGGCCAGAGATTTGCTGGATTTTCCATCCCACGCTGTTTTCGCGTATCGTTTTGGCCTGCTCGGCAAGCGGTATTTTCTGATCCATATCAGCTTTTTAAAACGCAACATTTGCAAATGCAACGTATTGCTTGATTTAGTTGCATTTGCAAATATAGTGATCGCAAATGATGGAGAATACTATGAAACGATATCACCCTTTCCTTGTCGCCCTGCATTGGATCTTGGCCGCGCTTGTGGTTGGCGGGCTAATCATGGGCGGTCAGGTGTTGGCAAAACTGCCAAATGACTCCGCCGACAAACTGTTTAGCCTGCGCATGCATATGAGTGTTGGTATGGTGATTGGTGTTTTGATGTTGGTGCGCCTTGTGACCCGCCTAAGAACACGGCACCCTGCGCCTGCGGATACTGGGAACGCCCTCTTGAACCTTGGGGGACGCGTGGCACATTGGGCACTTTATGCGCTGGTGCTGTTAATGGTCGGTAGCGGCATTGGCATTTCTCTTTCGGCGGGATTGCCGGACATCGTCTTTGGTGACTCAGGCGCGCCCTTGCCTGCTGATTTCAGCGTATTCCCCCCACGCGTGGCCCATGGCATCCTGTCAAAACTGCTGGCATTGACCATTTTGGCACATGTGGCGGGTTGGCTTTATCACCAATATGTCCTGAAAGATGGCCTCTTTGGTCGCATGTGGTTTGGAAAGCGCGACTGATGCGTCGGTTTGTTGAGTTTCTAAACCACAGCTAGGCCAGCGCGCTATAAGACCATATTTAACAGGCGCATCAAGATGTGCCGCATTTAGGGCAGCCATTTTCTTGCTGCCCGTTTTTGTTTGTTTTCAATCGCTTATGAAATAAATGTAAAAAACATTCACATACACCCTTGCAGTTCAGACCCCAAACGCCCAAATGCTAAGATGTGAAAGGCATTCACATTAACAGACACAACGGAGAACCATCATGACCACCGCCGCCCACACGCAAATGTCAAACACCCCTCAGGGCTGGCTGTCGCGCGCAGAAAGCTGGTTGGACCAACGAGGCAAAGGCGCCTGGATCGCTGCCATGGTTGTGTCCTTCATCTTTGTCTGGCCGATCGGCCTTGCCCTTCTTGCCTATATGATCTGGAGCAAACGCATGTTTTCGAAATCTTGTTCACGTCACAATCAGAGCGGCTTTACCGGTGATCAGCATTATGCTCGCCGCCACGGCTTTCGCAGCTCAGGCAACACGGCATTTGATTCCTATAAAGCCGAAACCCTGCGCCGCTTGATGAGCGAGCAAGACGCGTTTGAGGCCTTCCTTGAACGTCTGCGCGCCGCCAAGGACAAGTCAGAGTTTGACCAATTCATGGATGATCGCGCCGAGGCTGCCAGCCAATCCCGTGTTGACCAAGATGATATGGACGACGCGATGGATGATGGCGAACTGCTTGACGAGCCCAAAAAATCGGACAAGTAAGCCCTGCCTCCCCGCCCCACTGGTGTCTCGCCAGTGGGGTAATTCCCAACAAACCTGACGATGAGACCTAAGCCAATGTCGACCACCGATGATGCCCTTTGGGGGCTACCTGACCCAGAGACCCAGCCCGAGTTTTACGATCACGTTGCGATGAAACGTGCGTTTGCTTGGATGATCGACGCCGGGTTGATCTTTGCATTGACCCTGCTGATTGCGCTCCTGACCTTTGGAATAGGTTTCTTTGTCTTTGTGCCATTGTGGCTGGTCATGGATTTTCTGTATCGTATGATCAGCGTCAGCAACCGATCAGCAACACCGGGCATGCGCCTGATGGCAATTGAATTGCGCACTGGTCGCGGCGAACGCTTTGACGTCCCAACCGCCTTTTTCCACGTCACGGGCTATTACATCACGATGATGACCGTTATTTTACAGGTCTTGTCGATTGCGATGCTGTTCAGTACGGCCCGGCGTCAGGGCCTGACAGATATGTTCCTTGGAACCTCGGCAATCAACCGATTTGCCAAAAGCTGACCCCACGGGGTCAGCACCTCCCACAGCATTTCCAGCTGGCGTTTACCCTTTTTATCTAAGGGGCTTGAAGGAGGAGGGTCTGAAGCGTTACCTTTTTGGAAACCATGATCAACATCGGATCCTTATGCGCCATTCATTGCCTCTTGCCCCGCAGTTTTACGTGACGGCTCCACAGACCTGTCCTTATCTGGACGACAGGCAAGAGCGCAAACTGTTCACAGCGCTGCAAGGCGAACATGCAAATAAGCTGAATGACACACTTTCCAAACAAGGGTTCCGTCGGTCGCAAAACGTGCTTTACCGTCCGTCATGTGCGGAATGCAACGCCTGTATGTCCGCGCGGATCCGGGTGGCGGATTTCACACCCACCAAAAGCCAAAAGCGCACCAGTAAGAAAAACGACTTTCTGAACCGTCGCGCCCGCGCCCCTTGGGCCACAGAAGATCAGTTTGACCTGTTCCGCACCTATCTTGATAGCCGCCACGCAGATGGCGGCATGGCGGATATGGATGTGTTTGAATTTGCGGCGATGATCGAAGAAACCCCAATCAAAACCCGTGTCATCGAATACCGCCCCACAAGTGGTGAGGACAAAGGCGAGCTGACAGCGGTTTGCCTGACTGATGTGCTCGATGACGGGTTGTCGATGGTCTATTCCTTTTATGACCCTGCCCGGCGCGATCTTTCACTTGGCACCCATATGATCCTCGACCACATTGATCTGGCCCGCGAAGTTGGGCTGCCTTACGTCTATCTTGGCTATTGGGTGCCCGGCAGCCCGAAGATGGATTACAAAGCCAAATTCGCAGCCCTTGAAATTTATAAAAATGGCGAATGGGTGGACCTGGGGCATGTGCAAGACCACGAAGGTGACATGCACCCCCTGTCGACCGATCCGATAGCAGAACAGGTTGCAGGTATTGCCCTGCCCGATCTGGGGGCGATTGACAGCTAAGCCCCCATCGCTGACCCTGCCGCTTTTGATCTTTTATCACATCCTTTTCAGTCCTGAGTGCTTTGCCAATGCCGTGGCAATTGATTTTGTGCTGCACCTGCACAAATCATCGCCCTATAATTCATTTAATTTCGAATTGATGGAGGGAAACGTAATAAAAGTACAAAAAATCACCCCCTGCGACACTTTATTCCCTCATTTCGCGGTTGACGCCCCGCGCCCCCGCTCATAATGTCGCCAACGAAGTCAATAAAGCCTCAAGGGATCACAGAGATGCAAAGCCTTCTCGTCGTCATTGGAAAATCGCGCATGGGCCGGTAACGGAACCTGAATAAAACCCATGCGCCCCCGACAGTCTCGGGGGCTTTTTTTTACACTTCACAAATGTATGCGTGCAGACGGAGAGCAAGATGACACGTCAAATGACCGGAGCGAAAATGGTAGTTCAAGCCCTGAAGGATCAGGGAGTGGACACAGTCTTTGGCTATCCGGGGGGCGCCGTCCTACCGATTTACGACGAGATTTTTCAGCAAAATGACATTCGCCACATTCTGGTGCGTCATGAACAAGGGGCTGTGCATGCCGCCGAAGGTTATGCGCGCTCAACTGGAAAGCCCGGTGTTGTGCTGGTGACCTCTGGTCCCGGCGCCACCAATGCGGTGACCGGCCTGACCGATGCGCTTTTGGACAGTATCCCGATTGTGGTTCTGACCGGCCAGGTTCCGACCTTCATGATCGGCACTGATGGCTTTCAAGAAGCGGACACCGTTGGCATCACCCGCCCCTGCACCAAACATAACTGGCTGGTGAAAGAAACCGACAAGCTGGCCGATGTGATCCATCAGGCCTTCCATGTGGCCACGTCCGGTCGCCCGGGGCCAACCCTGGTCGACATCCCAAAAGACGTACAATTTGCACGCGGAGCCTATACCCCCCCCGCAAAAGCAAGCGTTGCCCATTACCAGCCCACCCTACGCGGCGACAAAGATATGATCACCGAGCTGGTGGCCGCAATGGAAACCGCCAAACGCCCGGTGTTTTACACCGGCGGCGGCGTGATCAATTCCGGCAATGGCGCCTGTCAGCTGTTGCGCGAATTGGTTGAGGCCACGGGCTTTCCTATCACCTCAACCTTGATGGGCCTTGGTGCCTATCCCGCGTCCGGCGACAAATGGTTGGGGATGTTGGGGATGCATGGCCTTTATGAGGCCAATATGGCGATGCATGGTTGCGACCTGATGATCAATATTGGTGCGCGCTTTGACGACCGGATCACCGGGCGGCTGGATGCGTTCAGCCCCGGATCGAAAAAAGCACATATCGACATTGACCCCAGCTCGATCAACAAAGTGATCCATGTGGATATGCCAATCATCGGCGATGTTGGGCATGTGCTTGAGGATCTGTTGAAGATCTGGAAAGCTCGTGGCCGCAAGACCAACAAAGAATCCGTGTCGCAATGGTGGGAAAAAATCTCTGGTTGGCGCGACCGTAAATGTCTGAGTTACAAGGCGAACAACGAGATCATTCAACCGCAATTTGCGCTGGAACGTCTTGAGGCGCTGACCAAGGACAAAGACCGCTATGTGGCCACCGAAGTGGGCCAACATCAGATGTGGGCGGCGCAATTCTTGGGCTTTGAAGATCCAAATCGCTGGCTGACCTCAGGCGGCTTGGGCACCATGGGCTATGGCCTTCCGGCCACCGTGGGCGCACAAGTGGCCCACCCCGACAGTCTTGTGATCAACGTCGCGGGTGATGCATCCTGGTTGATGAACATGCAGGAAATGGGCACCGCCGTACAATTCCGCCTGCCGATCAAACAGTTCATCCTGAACAACGAACGTCTGGGCATGGTGCGCCAGTGGCAAGAGCTGTTGCACGGCGAACGCTACAGCCACAGCTGGTCCGAAAGCCTGCCTGATTTCGTGAAATTGGCCGAGGCGTTTGGTTGCAAAGGCCGTCAGGTCCGCGATCCCGCCGAATTGGACGACGCCATTCAGGAAATGCTCGATTACGATGGACCGTTCATTCTGGATGTCTTGGTGGAGAAACACGCCAACTGCTTCCCGATGATCCCATCGGGCGCGCCTCATAATGACATGTTGATGGGCGAGGCGGATACACAAGGCGTGATCGGCTCTGCCGGCGCAACTTTGGTTTAAGGAGGGTTATGAAATGTCTGCTCTAAATATCAAAAAAGGCTCCTCCCGCAAATCAGCTTATGATCTGCGCGACCCCAATTCTGACGTGATCGAACGTCACACATTGGCCTGTGTGGTCGACAACGAAGCCGGGGTTCTGGCCCGTGTCATTGGCCTCTTTGCCGGGCGCGGTTATAACATCGAAAGCCTGACCGTGGCAGAGGTGGATCACCTTGGCCACCTGTCGCGGATCACCATTGTGACGACGGGAACACCTGCGGTGATTGAACAGATCAAAGCACAGCTGGGTCGGATTGTTCCTGTGCATGAGGTTCATGACCTGACTGTTGAAGGCCCCACCGTTGAACGGGAACTGGCCTTGTTCAAAGTGGAAGGCGGCGGTGAAAAGCGCGTTGAAGCCCTGCGTCTGGCGGATATTTTCCGCGCCAATGTCGTGGATTCAACGCTTGGAAGCTTTGTGTTTGAAATCACCGGGACAACCGAGAAAATCTCGGCTTTTGCCGAATTGATGCGCCCGCTTGGATTAAAAGAAGTGGCGCGAACTGGCGTCGCAGCCTTGTCGCGCGGTGACGTTTAACACCCAGAAAAGCGCAGCTTCGATCACGGGGCTGCGCTTTTTATGCCGCGCATATGGGGATCTCTCCCCTCTTACGCCACAACTTTAAGATGGCGTGTCTCTTGCAGGTCATTTGACGCATCATGAAGGTCAGTGACCAGCAATTTGTGCGGATCAACATCGCCAGCCCCTCGATGGCAACTGGTCACGCGCGTGATCTCGCGCATTGGGCCTTCATTTTCCGTGTGAAAGACAATTTGATCCCCAGACTCAAACCCATCGATACCTGTTAAAATTTCTGTATTGCCGGTGATGCACGCCAATGGCCCTTGATCTTCACACCACACCAGCCCCAGCTGCTTGTCAGATTTATACCAAAGCACAATACCGTTCATGGTTTACTCCATCCTTACGGGAATAATTCTATTCACAGGTGCAACGCGCATCCAGCGGATAAATGGCCCAGACCTGTGCGCAATTGGCGTCATTCTTGCCAAAATTGACGCGCTTAAGCGTCACCTGCCTTACGATATCACATTTCATCCTTCCGACCTTACGCTAGGTCAAGTTTTGGAAAAAAACTCCACCAACACAACCCAAAATAGTGACCGCGCAAAAATAAAACGGCACCGCTATAACCGCCACCAAAGCAGTACCTCAAAAAGAAAGGGTGCCCGAAGGCACCCAGTTTCGCTGATAAGGCTCGTCGTTGTACCGTTCAGATTTGTTGCCTGCGGCCTTATCCACGTCAGGGGCGAGCGCACCCGCCCCGTGTTAAGGTGAGGGGGCAAACCGCCCCACCCTATCTCTGCGACGCCCGCCCCTTGGGACAGAAAGCTGGCACCGCAAACTGTTTTACCTTTTTAGCTACACCCAGAGGTGCCCCCACAAGTGTTGCATTTCATGCAGGTGCCATTGCGCACCAGCGTGTAATTTCCGCACTCGCCACAAGGATCACCCTCATATCCTTGCATCTTGGCTTTCACGCGCTCATCCATTGCGGTGACTGACCCAGTGGCGACAGGCCCAGTTGCGATTGCGGAGTCAGAAACCGCCACTGTCGCTGTCGCCGTTTCAGGCACCAATGTATTCAGCGCACCCACCGGATCTGTCCCCGTCAAAGAGCCATGGTCCTGCCCACCCTGCAATACAAACAACTCCTGCGGCATCCGCTTGCGAAGATACCCGGTGGAGCTGATTTGTTTCAGAACTTCCAACGACTTAGAGGCGGCGCTTTCACTCATTTCTTTGACGTTTGACACGCCTTCTTCTTCGCCGCGCCCCAGATCATCAAAGCTGGCACCGGTTGGTTTCACATGCGCCAGATCGGTCCGGTCCAGATAAGACACCGCCAGTTCGCGGAAGATGTAATCCAGAATAGACGTCGCATTTTTAATCGAGTCATTGCCTTGCACCATGCCCGCGGGCTCAAATTTGGTGAAGGTGAACGCATCAACAAATTCCTCAAGCGGCACGCCATATTGCAGACCAACCGACACGGCGATGGCAAAGTTGTTCATCATCGCCCGGAACCCAGCACCCTCTTTGTGCATGTCGATGAAGATCTCGCCGAGATTGCCGTCTTCATATTCACCGGTGCGCAGGTAAACTTTATGCCCGCCAACGATAGATTTTTGGGTGTATCCCTTACGGCGACCGGGCAGTTTTTCACGCCCACGCGCAACCTCTTTGATCACCACTTTCTCGATGATCTTTTCGGCCAAAGTGATTGCTTTGTCATGTGGCGTGCCGGAGGCGAGGATTTCTTCCGCCTCTTCGTCATCTTCCACGAGGGACGCAGCCAAAGGTTGCGACAGTTTTGAACCGTCACGATAAAGCGCATTTGCCTTGATGCCCAAAGACCAGCTCAGCTCATATGCGCTCTGGCAATCTTCGATCGTCGCGTCATTTGGCATGTTGATGGTTTTGGAAATCGCGCCTGAAATGAACGACTGCGCTGCGGCCATCATATAGATATGGCTGTCAACACTCAGGAAACGCTTACCTTTTTTGCCACACGGGTTGGCGCAATCAAAGATCTCATAGTGCTTTTCCTTCAGATGTGGCGCGCCTTCCAGCGTCATCGTTCCGCACACATGGTCATTCGCCGCCTCAATATCCTGACGGGTAAAGCCAAGATGCGCGAGCAGGCTAAAGCCCGGATCGTTCAGCTTTTCCTGCGGAATGCCCAACACATTGGTGCAGAACTCTTCGCCCAGGGTCCATTGATTGAACACAAACCGAATATCAAAAGCCGAGGGCAATGCCGCCTCGATCTTGGCAATCTCGTTCTGCCCAAACCCATGCCCGATCAGTGTGGTGTGGTTGATGCCCGGCGCATTGCCGATGGTGCCATGACCCACCGCATAACCGATAATCTCTTCGATCTGGGCCGAGCTATAGCCCAAAGTCTCAAGCGCGGATGGCACCGAGCGGTTGATGATTTTGAAATAGCCACCACCAGCGAGCTTTTTGAATTTCACCAGCGCAAAATCGGGTTCAATCCCGGTCGTGTCACAATCCATCACCAGACCAATGGTGCCGGTTGGGGCAATCACAGACACCTGAGCATTGCGAAAGCCGTGCTTTTCACCAAGCAGCATCGCCTCGTCCCAAGCGCCCATCGCCAGATCCACCAGCTTGGCATCGGGACAGTTGGCGTGATCCAAAGCAACCGGTTTTATATCAAGCTTTTCATAGCCTTCTGTGGCGCCATAAGCCGCTGTGCGATGATTGCGGATGACCTTAAGCATATGTTCTTCGTTGCGTTTAAACCCGTCAAACGCGCCCAGCTCACCAGCCATTTCAGCCGAGGTCGCATAGGCCACACCGGTCATGATCGCGGTCAGCGCCCCACACAGGGCACGCCCCTCGTCGCTGTCATAACCATACCCCATGTTCATCAAAAGTCCGCCAATATTGGCGTATCCCAGACCCAAGGTACGGAAGTCATAAGACAGTTGTGCGATTTCCTTCGACGGGAATTGCGCCATCATCACCGAAATCTCAAGCGTCACGGTCCACAGGCGTGTAGCGTGCATGTAATCTTCGGCCTGAAATTCCCCATCCTTCAGGAAGGTCAGCAGGTTCATCGACGCCAGATTGCAGGCCGTATCATCCAGGAACATGTATTCCGAACACGGGTTCGACCCACGGATCGCGCCATCTTCTGGGCAGGTGTGCCAGGCGTTCACAGTGTCATGATATTGGATGCCCGGATCGGCACAGGCCCAAGCGGCGTGTCCGATTTGATCCCACAGATCGCGGGCTTTGATGGTCTTGGCGACGGAGCCATCGGTGCGACGGATCAGCTCCCAATCCGCATCGTCCTCTACGGCCTTCAAATAGGCATCGGTCACGCGTACTGAGTTGTTTGAGTTTTGCCCGGAGACGGTCGCATACGCCTCTGAATCCCAGTCCGTATCATAGGTCGGAAACTCAATCGCGCCATAACCCTGCTTAGCATAATCCAACACACGCTTCACGTAAGCCTCTGGAATGGCCACTTTCTTGGCGGCCCGAATTGCACTTTTCAAACCTTCGTTGGTTTTCGGGTCAAAGGCGTCGCCTTCTGCTCCGTCCCAAGCGCGGATCGCAGCAAACAGCTCATTCAGATGTGCTTCGTGCATCTTGGAGCCCGCGACAAGCGAGGCCACTTTCTGCTCTTCTTTGACTTTCCAATTGATGTATTCTTCGACATCCGGGTGGTCCGCATCGACAATCACCATCTTGGCCGCACGCCGCGTGGTGCCACCAGATTTAATCGCGCCCGCCGCCCGGTCGCCGATTTTCAAGAACCCCATCAAGCCAGAGGATTTACCGCCGCCAGACAGTTTCTCATCCGCCGCACGAAGGCTGGAGAAGTTGGTGCCGGTGCCGGATCCATATTTAAACAGGCGCGCTTCGCGCACCCAAAGATCCATAATGCCACCGTCGCCCACCAGATCGTCGCCGACCGATTGGATGAAACAAGCGTGGGGCTGAGGATGTTCATAAGCCGATGCAGATTTGGTCAGCTTTTTGGTTTTGTGGTCGACGTAATAATGGCCTTGGCTTGGCCCATCGATACCATACGCCCAATGCAAGCCGGTGTTGAACCACTGCGGGCTGTTAGGGGCCGCGCGTTGGCTGGCCAACATGTGACGCATTTCGTCGTAATAGGCGCTGGCGTCTTCCTCGGTTGAAAAATAGCCACCTTTCCAACCCCAATAGGCCCATGCGCCCGCCAAACGGTCAAACACTTGCTTGGCTGAGGTTTCCCCGCCAAAGCGGTCCTCTTCCGGCAGCTTCGCAAGCGCCTTTTCATCAGGAACAGAACGCCACAGAAATTCTGGCACGTCTTTTTCTTTGACCCGCTTCATCGCGGCCGGCACGCCCGCTTTGCGGAAATATTTCTGGGCGATCACATCCGAGGCGACCTGACTCCAGCTGGAGGGCACTTCACATTCGTCCAGCTTGAACACGATGGTCCCGTCCGGGTTCCGAATCTCTGACGACGTGTGGATAAAGTCCAAATCTGCGTAGGCGCCTGCCCCGGCCTGTGTGAATTTGCGCTCGATCTTCATTGTGCCCGATCCATCCTCATATTTATTCGGCAGATCCTGAACGAACCCAACCTGTCCCAAAATTCATGCATGATCCAATATCGTCTCGGGACAGCGCACAACTCTCCGGTGGCCACGACAAAAGTCGTCCGGCTGAGACCCAAAAAGGGGTAACAAAGTGCTGTGCTCTCCCGCGTGACCTTCCCCACTATATGTAGTGGTCACCATGATCAGCACCCACAAACTGGCGTATCGACCCACAATCGGTCAACGCATTTTTCCAATCTATCCACAACTCTTTTTCGTTGACCTGATCCAAGGAGTTTGCGCGGGGCGATTAACCAATTGATTCCATAAAGTACCACCTATGCGTGTAGCCTTATTTTACTAGCATCTCGGCAGACTTACGCCAAAACCCTAACAAAAAAGGTGAAAGTCGGCATGTAAGATGTGCAGACAGCTCGGCTGTGGACAACATTGTGTATGAATGGGTTTTGTGACCCTCAGAACACGTTCACACAGATTAACATCTGTTCATTGTCTGGCCACGCGCAGAGAATCTCTGATCAAAAGATTTAGCTACACAATATCTTGGGGCTGATCACTCTGCTCAACGCGCAATTTGAGATCCCGCACGAGCGACAAAACCAGCCATCCCAAAAGGACCAAACCAGCCCGTCACAAACGGTGAAAAATCGACTGTAAAAGTGGAAGATGGTCGGGACGGCAAGATTCGAACTTGCGACCTACGGTACCCAAAACCGTCGCGCTACCAGGCTGCGCTACGCCCCGACTGGAGAGACTGATAACGATGTCTTTCGGGAGAGGAAACCCCAAAATGCACCTGAAATGCGATTTCCGGCAGGAAAAAAGAGGGGTTAATTCTCTTCACACGGCCAGAGCGCCACACGTTGCTTGATAAATGGCGATTTCAGCTCGCTTCCGACGGTGATTCCAATCTTTTCGGCCAAGCCACCGTTCAATTCGAGCACGTAACGCACCCCTTTTCCGCCACTCACCGGCGTCAAATCACCGGGTTGCGCGCTTTTATGTATAAAGGAGACCCGCCCGTCCGTGGTCAGAAACAACATGTCCAAAGGAATCAGAGTGTTCTTCATCCAGAATGCCGGTTCATGGGCAAATGGGTAGACAAACAACATCCCCTGTCCCAAGGGCATTTCGGTTCGCCCCATCAGACCTTTGGCACGCTCTCGATGGGTTTGGGCCACTTCAACGGTAAAGCCAGCCTGCCCCCAAGCCCCGCGCAGATCCACGCGATCATCCCGACACGCCGCATGGGCTGTGGTGATCGGAAAACCGATCAGCACGGACAGAATCGAGCAAAAGGCAGCGTATTTGAAGACCTGCATCACGAGACCTCTTTATCGCAAAAGCCCGGTAGGATGGCAGAAAGTCCGGTGGGGTTTCCTCAGCGGCCATCCTGCGCGACCTAACCGTGTATTACCTGACTGCGTTAACTGCACTATCCCAGGCAGACACAACCAATGCCAGCTTGCCACGTTTACCTTGGATTGTGCTCAGGCAAATTGCCTCGCCGGGCTGAAGATCCGCCAAGCCAGAGCGGCGCAGCACCTCGATGTGAATGAACACATCCTCATCAGAGCCAAAGATATTGGCAAAACCAAAGCCCTTACCTTTGTCGAACCATTTCACCCTTGCCGGCACAACCGGGCCTGCATTTGCCAAATCGAACTCTTCGGATTGTTCTTCGGCAAGGCCTAAAATTTCGGTGGTTTCGGGTGGTGTAATGGCACGCACAGTAACAGCCTGCCGTCCACGCTGGGTGTCCTGCACCTCAATTTCAATGCCTGCCCCATCCGCAACCGAGCTTTGGCCGAAATTCCGCAACACATTGGCATGAAGCAGGATATCTGCGCCACCTTCATCCGCGATTACAAAGCCAAATCCCTTGGTGGGATCAAACCATTTTACATGTCCGTGCAGAATCGTGGTGTCCTGCGCCTCAGACTCTAACGTCATCTGGTCACCCTATAAGTTCACATCCCCACATATAGTAGTGAAACAAATGAGGCGGCCTCGCAAGCCAAAACTACCTGTACTTTTAGTCAGGTCCATCAGGTTACCCCCTCAGGACAAACGCAAATTTAGCATGTATTTATGGGCTAAGGCGGGCAACGTCCCAATCCGCATCACACGCATTACGAACCCAGCGAAACCGGTCATGCAACCTAAAGGCCCCATCGGCCCAAAACTCGATTTCGGTGGGATGGATCCGGTATCCCCCCCAAAAAACCGGGCGCGACGGAGATGTTCCATGAGCAGCCGTCACGCGCGCCACATCGGCCATCAGACTGTTACGGGACTTCAGCGGTTGACTTTGATGTGACGCCCAGGCGCCTAAACGGCTTTTGAGCGAACGAGACTGATAATAGGCATCCGCCTGCGCGCCCTCTTCTCGTGTCACGGTCCCACGCACGCGGATTTGGCGGCGCAGAGATTTCCAATGCATCACAAAAGCGGCTTTGCCGGCGTGATCAATTTCTTGCGCCTTGGCAGAGCCATAATTGGTGTAAAAGACAAAGGCGTCGTCTTCGATGTCTTTCAAAAGCACCATGCGCGCATTTGGCATCCCGTCTTTGTCGACCGTGGACAGGGCAATGGCATTGGGGTCATTAGGCTCAACCGCTTCTGCCTCGGCCAGCCAGCGGCGTGCCAACACAAAAGGATCGTCGCCTGCAAAAATTCCACCACGTTCCGACATATCAGTCCTCTCGGTTTTGTAACCTCTGCTACAATACTTCACCTTTTGGGCGCTTATGTTGCACCGACTTGCCGATTGCTCCAGTTTAAACAGCGAGGCTTGTGGAAGCTGGGGCAATCGCATAAACGGGCTTAAACCAAAATAGTGGGACGGGGAACAGAGAATGTCGACCGGTTTGATGAACGGAAAACGCGGCCTGATTATGGGGCTCGCAAATGACAAATCTATCGCATGGGGCATTGCAAAAGCCTGTGCAGAACAAGGCGCGGAACTTGCGTTTTCGTATCAGGGTGATGCGCTGAAAAAGCGGGTGGATCCGCTGGCGGCGCAGCTTGGCTCTGATATTGTAGAGCCTTGCGACGTATCGAATGAAGCATCAGTTGACGCGCTTTTCGCAACACTTGAAGCCAAGTGGGGAAAACTTGACTTCGTCGTGCATGCCATTGGTTTTTCAGATAAAAACGAACTTCGTGGTCGGTATGTTGACACCAGCCCGGAAAATTTCCGCCTGACGATGGACATCTCGGTCTACAGCTTTACCGCTGTTGCGCGCCGGGCGGCGGCCATGATGCCGGATGGCGGTTCACTGTTGACGCTGACCTATTACGGCGCTGAACAAGTGATGCCACATTACAATGTGATGGGTGTCGCCAAAGCCGCGCTCGAAGCATCTGTGCGTTACATGGCCGAAGATCTTGGCAAAGACGGCATCCGCGTGAACTCCATTTCCGCCGGTCCGATTAAGACACTGGCCGCGTCGGGCATTGGTGACTTCCGCTATATCCTGAAATGGAACGAGCTGAATTCGCCGCTTCGTCGCAATGTCACCATCCAAGATGTCGGCAATTCCGCGCTGTATCTGCTGTCGGATCTGGGGTCCGGCGTCACAGGTGAAACCCACCACGTTGATGCGGGGTATCATGTGGTTGGTATGAAGGCGGTTGATGCGCCTGATATCGATGTAGCAACCGGGAGAAAGTAAATGAGCGACCACCGCCTGCCCCACGAAAAAGGCTTCCACATCAGTTGGGATCAAATCCACCGTGACAGCCGCGCGCTTGCGTGGCGGTTGGATGGCCAAGGCCCCGATGATGGCGCCTGGCGCGCGGTTGTTGCGATCACCCGTGGCGGCATGGCACCTGCGATGATCGTCAGCCGCGAGCTGGACATTCGCACGGTGGATACGATCAGCGTGAAATCCTATCACGCAGGCGGCGGCAAAGCCGACAAACAGCGCGACGCGGAGGTTCTTAAATCCCCCGACGCGGAGCTGATGGGCGACGGTACGGGTATCCTCATCGTTGATGATCTGGTCGATAGCGGCAAAACACTTGAACTTGTGCGCGAACTCTACCCAAACGCCCATTTCGCCACGGTGTATGCCAAGCCAAAAGGGCGTCCTATGGTGGATACCTTCATCACAGAGGTCAGCCAGGACACTTGGATCTTCTTCCCATGGGATATGGCGCTGCAATATGTGGAACCCTATCGCGGCAAAGACTGATCCCTCCCGCACCATCACCGCGTAAATCTCTGATATAAAACACAAAAGCCCGGCCAAATGGACCGGGCTTTTTCATGTTCTTAAGCGCTTCGCAATGAACCTTATTCAGCACTGTCCGCATCTGCCGGCGCGGCCTTTTCTTCAGGCTGCGCAACGGGGGGCTGCTCAACGGGAGCAGCCTCTGCTGGCGCAACCTCAGCCTTACGTGGCTTGCGGGCGCGCGGCGCACGTTTCTTGGGTTTACTCTCGGGGGTTTCCACCAAACCGCTATCCGCCTCGCCCATCACATCAGGTTGCTCAGAGGAAACGTCCGGCACCGAAGCCTCAACGGGCGCATCAACAACATCGGGTTGCTTACGCTCGCGCTCATCTCTTTCACGCTGCTGCTGTTGCTGCTGCTGACGGTCGCGGTTTTGCTGTTCCGCCTGCACACGCCGCGCTTCGACTTCGCGCTGTGCCTCACCTAACAGGCGTGTGTAATGCTCGGAATGCTGCTGAAAGTTCTCAGCCGCCACGCGGTCATTGGACAAAAAGGCATCTCGCGCAAGCTGGGTATATTTTTCAATGATTTGCTGAGGGGTGCCGCGCACTTTTCCCTCTGGACCCGAGCTGTCAAACACCCGGTTGATAATATTTCCCGGATTGTTGTTATTCGTATTCCGGTTACGGTTCGATTTGTTACGCGAACGGGACTTCGTTGATCTCATAAGCTTTTGCTTCCAGCCTTGGCTTGTGCCTTTGGCCCAAAGGGGGCCTGACGTTTTTGATCGAACGGGGCGCTGGCGCGCATCCTGCGGTCCGATTTTTGGGCTTAATATCGGCGTTTGTCCCAAGGGACAGTTGCGGCCGACTTCTCTTTCGTAACCATCAGCACAGAATGAAACAAGCCCAAATTGCGCAACATACAGGGATATTTGCGGAAATCTGCCTGAATCGGAGGTATTTGGCGCGAAGTCAGCGAATAGTGTTATGTAAATTCGCCGCAAACGATACGGTCACGGCCATCCATATCCTGCCCCACCCGAACCATGACGAACCCAGCCGCACGAAACATCTCAGCCACGGCTGGGCCTTGGCTGCGGCCAATTTCAACAACCAACCGTCCGCTTGTGTTCAGGTGATCGGGTGCTTGGCGCGTGAGAATACGGTAAGGCTCTAACCCGTCCCCACCCGGCGTAAGCGCAAGATGGGGTTCCCACTGCACGACATCTTGCGACAGGCCCGCCATTTCATCCGCCGCAATATATGGCGGGTTTGATACGATCAGATCAAAACGCCCCTGCACAGGTCCAAACCAACTGCCCGATACAAACTCAGCGCGCGCTTCAAGGTCCAATGCAGTTCGGTTTTGCTTGGCAACACTCAACGCCGCGTCTGACAGATCTACGCCCACTCCTGTGGAGTCAATCCGCTCCGCCAGCAACGAAAGCAAAATGCAGCCCGAGCCGGTTCCCAAATCCAAGACCGTTTTATATGGATGTTTAAGCGCCTCGGCCACCAGCTCTTCAGTTTCTGGTCGCGGGTCAAGAACATCACCTGTCACAGTGAAAGACCGGCCATAAAACAAGCGCTTACCAACAATTTGCGCAACGGGCTGGCGTGCAAGACGCGCGGTGATCGCCGCACCAAAAGCCACCTCCTGATCAGCAGTCACTGCGTCAGCTAGAACCAAGGTCAACCGATCCCGCGGAATGCCCAGCACATGGGCCAAAAGCACCCGCGCATCCTGCGCAGCCCCGTCAATGCCACCAGCGGTTAGCTGGCGCACGCCAGACACCAACAGCCCTTGCGCCGTGATCATCCGTCGATCTCAGACAGCTGGGCCGCCTGCGCCTCAGCGGTCAGCGCGTCGATCACCTCGGTCAGGTCGCCCGCGATAATCTGGTCAAGCTTATAGAGCGTAAGGTTGATGCGGTGATCCGTCATACGGCCCTGAGGGAAATTATAGGTGCGAATGCGTTCAGACCGATCCCCTGATCCCACCTGGCTTTTGCGATCGGCGGCGCGTTCATTATCAACCCGCTGGCGTTCAAGGTCATAAAGCCGCGTTTTGAGCACCTGCATCGCAATCTCGCGGTTGCGGTGTTGCGATTTTTCCGAACTGGTGACGACAATCCCTGACGGGATATGGGTGATACGCACCGCAGAATCGGTCGTGTTCACATGCTGTCCCCCCGCGCCCGAACTGCGCATTGTATCGATGCGTAAATCACCGGCATCAATCTGGATATCGACGTCCTCCGCCTCGGGCAACACTGCAACCGTGGCTGCCGACGTGTGAATGCGCCCACCGCTTTCGGTTTCCGGCACGCGCTGAACCCGGTGCACACCGCTTTCATATTTCAGCCGGGCAAAGACGCCGCTGCCTTTTACATGGGCCGTGACCTCTTTCACGCCACCAAGCTCAGACAGGGTTTGCTCCATAATCTCGAACGACCAGCCTTGTGCCTCGGAATAGCGTTGATACATCCGCAAAAGATCGCCAGCAAAAAGGGCTGCCTCATCCCCGCCGGTGCCAGGGCGGATTTCGATCATCGCAGGGCGCGCGTCGGCGGCATCTTTGGGCAAAAGCGCCAGCCGCATCCCCTTTTCCGCGTCCGGCAAACGCGCCTTCAACGTGGGCAGCTCTTCTTCGGCCAACTCCCGCATATCCGGGTCATCCATCATCAGCTCAGCCTCGTCGATATCGGCAATCAGCTGTTTGTAGATCAGGATCTCTTCGACAACGGGCTTAAGCTCGGCATATTCCCGACCGACGGCCGCGATTTCATCGCCCGTCAGCCCTTGCGACATCCGCGCCTCGAGAAATTCGAACCGTTCTGTGATCGCGATGAGTTTTTCCATAGGAACCATGAGCGTCGGTCTGTCGCATTGTGAGAATTTGGTCAAGAGCTGGAACTGTGCTAGACTGAATTCATGCGAAATTTCGTCACTCTTTTTGGCCTTTTCGGCATGACGATCGGGACCATCCCGGCCCCGGGTTGGGCCGATGTTGTGGCCCCAGGTGGCAAGGTAATTGATTGTTATTGCACCGACACCCAAGGGTCGCGTGTCGAGTTAGGACAGGAAATCTGTCTCTATGTGGGCGGGCGTGCCTTTATGGCGCTGTGCGACATGAGCTTGAACGTGCCGATTTGGCGCGACACGGGCCGTGGCTGCATGACCTCAGGGCTGGTCGAGAAGCTGCTCGAGCCAGCCATCGACACGGGCGGCGTTGACCCCAAGATCTGATTTTCCAATCACCAAATGCGCATGAATATGCAGCTGACCATCCTGTTCCCACAACAAGGTGATGTCCGGAAACCCGAAGGCTTTGGACCGGGTGACAAATGCCCGTCCTTTCAAGGTCTCATGCGGTGTGCTGCGCGGGCTCGCCTTGATGATTTCTGTCAATTTGGCCAAGGCATTTTTCGGCAAGTCGGCCAAGGGCAGGACGTATTTCACGCCCCCGTCCAACAGATGTTTTCCCGGTGTGTTGGGCCCTGAAAACCCCGAGAACCGCTCTGACGGCAAGGGTTTCACGCGGGCGAAAATCGCCAACCCAACCACAAGAAAGAGCACAATACCGGCCCCAAGAATAAGAGTTTTCATCCAGCACAACCTTCTAAAATCGAAAGCGTGAGATAGCATGGGAACAGGGATGCCGCGAGCTTTCCCAAAGGTAAGCTCAACGCGCCTAAAGCGTTTCGAATTACACCTGAGACAGGGATCATTCGAAACGCTTTAAAAAAGGACAAAACGTCGATAAAACAGCATCACCCCCGGCGCGTAAACGCCCAGAGATTAAGGATTTCCATTGCGATATGTGCGCCCGCAATCGCCGTGGCACCCGTGGTGTCAAAGGGCGGAGACACCTCGACAATATCGCCCCCCACCAGATTGATCCCCGCCAAATCCCGCAGCATGATCGAGGTTTGCGCGGTGTTCAACCCGCCCCAAACGGGCGTGCCCGTGCCAGGCGCAAAAGCCGGATCCAGCGCATCAATATCAAAGGTCAAATAGGTTTGATGATCCCCAAGGATCGCTTTGATCTTTTGCACCACCGCCACCGGCCCCGTTTCATGCACTTCGCGGGCATCAATGATATTCACCCCCAAAGTGTCCGCATTATGGGTCCGAATGCCCACTTGCACCGAGCGTTTGGGATCAATCAGCCCTTCTTTCACGGCCTTGTAAAACATGGTGCCATGGTCCACCCGGCGCATATCATCATCGGGCCAGGTGTCGGTATGGGCATCAAATTGCAACAGGCTAAGCGGGCCGAATTTCTTGGCATATGCGCGCAGGATTGGAAAGGTGATATAGTGATCGCCCCCAAGCGCCAAACTGGCGCAATCCTGGTCCAGGATGCCTGTAATATGCGCCTCAAGCGTTTCTGGAAATTGGCTGATCTGCGCATAATCAAACGCCATATCCCCGTAGTCAGCAATGGCAAACTCGCTCAGCACATCGAAGTCCCAGCCATAGGCCTGATCCGGCGATTGCAGCGTTGATGCCTCACGAATTGCCCGTGGTCCAAGGCGGGTGCCGGGCCGGTTTGTCACGGCCTGATCAAAAGGCACGCCAGTGACCGCAATATCCACATTGTGCAAATCTTTGGTATAGGTGCGGCGCAAAAAGGACGTAATACCACCAAAGGTGTTTTCAAACGACAGACCTTTCAGCCCGGCGCGTGTGATCGCGGTATCAACCTCATTGCTGGCGTCTTCGAGTGCCATGAACCTCTCCCAAATGATTTTCCCTTAGGTAGCATGGATATTGAGTCGCCGCCATAATATTTGATCAAATATCGAACAATCAGCGCTAACCTGATGTTATAACGGGTTAAGTTTTTCGATCAAACGTGCGAAGAAACTGGCCCCATAGGGGGATGCCTCGTCGTTGAAATCATATTCCGGGTGGTGAAGTCCGGCCCCTTCGCCCTGCCCCAAAAAGAGATACGCACCGGGGCGTTCTTCGAGCATATAGGCAAAATCCTCCGCCCCCATCTCGCGGCCTGCATCGGCAAACACACGATCTTCGCCCGACAGCTCCTGCGCCACAGCAACCGCTTTGGCGGCCTGGGCGGCATGGTTGATGGTCGGCGGATAACCACGTTCATATTTGATCTCAACCGTAACACCAAAACTCGCGGCCTGACCTTGCACGATCTCATGCAGGCGACGTTCGACCAGATCGCGGATCTCGGGCGAGAAGCTGCGGATTGTCGCGCCGAACCACACGGTTTCTGGCGTGATATTATCCGCCGTGCCGCCATGGATTTCGGTCACTGACAGCACCAACTCTTCCAGCGGCGGAAGATTGCGCGATACGATGCTTTGCAACGCCTGCACCATCGTGACCATCGCCATGATCGGATCCACACATTCCTGAGGATAGGCCGCGTGCCCCCCCTTGCCAGTCACTTGCACCCGCAACGTGTCCACGGCGGCCATGATCGGGCCGGGCGTCGTGACAAATTCACCAAGCGCATGGCCCGGTGTATTGTGCAGCGCATAGACCTCGGTGATATCAAACCGGTCCATCATACCTTCATCACACATATATTTGGCGCCACCGAAATTCTCTTCCGCCGGTTGGAAGATTAACGCCACCCGCCCCTTGAAATTCCGCGTTTCAGCCAGATACCGCGCCGCGCCCAAAAGCATGGTTGTGTGCCCATCATGGCCACAAGCATGCATTAACCCCGGATTTTGTGAGGCATGTTCCGCCCCGGTCAACTCTTCAATCGGCAGCGCATCCATATCGGCACGCAGGCCAATGGTTGGCCCATCCCCCTGCCCGTTGATGATCGCCACAACGCCCGATATGCCAATCTTCTCGTGGATCTCATCCACTCCGAATTCGCGCAACCGCTCCACCACAAAGCCTGCGGTTTCAAAGCATTCCAGCCCCAGTTCAGGATGCGCATGCATCCAACGACGCCAGGTCTTCATATCTTCGCCAAAATCAGCAATACGGTTGATGACGGGCATGGGACCCTCCTTTAGAGTTTCCGAAAGGGTTCGCCGAAAAAAGGGTCAATTGCAATGTTGAAAAATACCGAACGCAACACGTCGGACCAGATTGTCCATAACCCCAATGGGGGCATGGATCGCCTGCGCGAAATTATGCGGCGGCTGCGCGACCCAAATGGTGGCTGCCCGTGGGATCTTGAACAGGATTTCAACACCATCGCGCCTTATACCATAGAAGAAGCGTATGAAGTGGCCGATGCGATCGAACGCGAAGCTTGGGATGAGCTAAAGGGCGAATTGGGCGATCTGCTGTTTCAATCCGTGTTTCACGCACAAATGGCGGAAGAGCGCGGATTATTCAGTTTTGATGATGTCGCCGATACGATGTCAGACAAAATGGTCACGCGCCACCCACATGTTTTTGGGGATGAATCGGCCGACAAGTCAGCCGAGCAACAGACCCGCGACTGGGAAACAATCAAAGCCACGGAACGCGCCGCCAAGGCGCAAAAGGGCGTGCTTGACGGGGTCGCGATTGGCCTGCCGGCCTTGCTACGCGCAGTCAAACTGCAAAACCGCGCGGCGCGCGTCGGGTTTGATTGGCCCGAAACCACGCAGGTTCTTGAAAAAATTCAGGAAGAAGCGCAGGAATTGGTCGAGGCAAAAGACAGCCTGACCCAAGACGAAGTCCGCGAGGAGTTTGGCGATCTGCTTTTTGTGATGGCCAATCTGGCGCGGCACCTAGACGTGGAACCCGAAGAGGCGCTGCGTCAGGCCAATGCGAAGTTTGAACGGCGTTTTGCAGGGGTTGAACAGCGCCTTGCCAGCATCGGGCGCAGACCAGAAGAATCCACACTTGAAGAAATGGATGCGCTTTGGGACGCCGTGAAGCAGGCGGAGCAGGAAAAAATAGTTACCTGATTTTTTTAATCAGGTATTGACCCGAGTAATTCACTCAGGTTTAAGCACCTCAAGATTTATCAGGAGATGCGATATGAAACGCACTATCATCGCCGCCACCACGTTGGCCGCAACCCTACCTTCCATCTTGGCCACAACCGCCAGCGCCGACGAAGTGAATGTCTATTCCTATCGCCAGCCCGAGCTGATCCAGCCGCTGGTGGACGCCTTCACCGCGGAAACCGGCCATTCGGTCAATGTCGCGTTCCTGCAAAAGGGCATGATTGAACGCCTGCAGGCCGAGGGCAAACGCAGCCCCGCAGACCTGATCCTGACCACCGATATCTCGCGCCTTGCTGGCGTGGTGGATGCGGGTCTGACCCAGCCAGTTCAATCCGATGCGCTTGAGGCCAATATCCCATCGCAATATCGCGATACGGATGATCAATGGTACGGACTCACCTCACGCGCGCGTATTGTTTATGCGTCAAAAGACCGTGTGAATGAAGGGGATGTGACCACATACGAAGATCTGGCCGACCCCAAATGGAAAGGCCGCATCTGTACCCGCTCCGGCACCCACGCCTATACGCTGGCCATGGTCGCCGCTTATCTGAAACACCACGGTGCCGAGGCCACCACCACTTGGCTTGAAGGCGTGAAAGCCAACCTCGCACGCAAGCCCCAAGGCAATGACCGCGCACAGGTCAAAGCAATCTGGGCGGGCGAATGCGACATCGCCATCGGCAACACCTATTATATGGGCAAAATGCTCAGCGATGACGAACAAAAAGCTTGGGCAAACAGTGTGAATGTCGTGTTCCCGACCTTCGAAAATTCGGGCACCCATGTGAATGTCTCGGGCATGGCGCTGACCAAATACGCCCCAAACAAAGACGCGGCCATCGCGCTGATGGAATTCCTTGCCTCGCCAAAGGCACAGGAAATCTACGCGGCGACAAACTTCGAGTACCCGATCGCACCCGGCACCCAGGCGGACCCTTTGGTCCAAAGCTGGGGCAGTTTTGTGGCTGACGATCTGAACTTGATGGAAGTGGCCGCGGAACGCCCTGCAGCGCTTAAGCTGATCGAAGAGATCGATTTCGACGGCTGATCTACAGCTGAAACGACACAATAAAAACGCCCGGAGCCATCGCTTCGGGCGTTTCATGTCAAATGGTCACAGGGAGTGTCGCTTTGCTTTATCGCGCTCAGCCAAGGCCAATCGCAACATATTGGTAACCCCTTCCGACATCACGTAAACTCCTGATAACACGTCCTCAATCAAGGCAAACTCAGCTTCCTCTGCATCATCCCCCGCAACAGGATCACCGCGTAGATAGCTACAGGACAGGCCCATCAGAACATAGTGAAACACCGGGGGCAAAGCCGCGTTTGTCGCAGGTACAATCACCTCTTGTGTGGCTATCACATCCCCCGCAGTCGCAATCACCCCGGTTTCCTCAAAAAGCTCCCGACAGGCCCCATCCTGCAAGCTTTCCCCATAGTCCAAACGTCCACCCGGAAAGCCCCAAGTGCCAGCATCCGGGTCGTTCTTCCGTTTGACCAGCAGCACATCTTCGCCCCGCAAGACAATCGCCAGCACCGCCAAAACCGGCCGCTGCGGGGGCAGATCCCGGGTCATCACAACATATCTTTGAGGTAAAACCCGGTATAGCTGGCCGCCACTTTGGCAACCTGTTCCGGCGTGCCTTTGGCAACAATCTCACCGCCGCCATCGCCCCCCTCGGGCCCAATATCAATGATATAGTCGGCGGTTTTTACCACATCTAGATTGTGTTCAATCACCACAACAGAATTGCCTTGGTCGACCAACTCATGCAGCACTTCCAACAGCTTACGCACGTCTTCAAAATGCAGACCGGTCGTGGGCTCGTCGAGAATATAAAGGGTGCGTCCGGTGGACCGCTTGCTGAGCTCCTTGGACAGCTTCACCCGCTGCGCCTCGCCGCCCGAAAGCGTCGTCGCTTGCTGACCAACTTTGATATAGCCCAGCCCCACCCGCATCAGCGCGTCCATCTTCTCGCGGATCGTCGGCACCGCCTGGAAAAACGTCTGCGCGTCCTCCACAGTCATATCCAGCACATCCGCGATGGATTTCCCCTTAAAGGTCACCTCCAAAGTTTCGCGATTATAACGCGCGCCGTTACAGGTTTCGCAGGTCACATAAACATCCGGCAAAAAGTGCATTTCAATCTTGATGACACCATCGCCCTGACAGGCCTCACACCGCCCACCTTTGACGTTAAAACTAAACCGCCCCGGTTTATATCCACGCGCCTTCGACTCCGGCAGCCCGGCAAACCACTCGCGGATCGGCGTGAACGCTCCGGTATAGGTCGCGGGGTTTGAGCGTGGTGTGCGACCGATGGGGCGTTGGTCAATGTCGATCACCTTGTCCAGATGCTCCAACCCTTTGATGGTCTCACAGGGTGCCGGCGTCTGACGCGCACCGTTCAGACGCATCGAGGCAGTTTTGAACAATGTCTCAATTGTCAGGGTCGACTTCCCACCGCCCGACACCCCCGTCACACAGACAAATTTGCCCAGCGGAAAATCGGCCGTGACGTTTTTAAGATTGTTCCCCGTGGCCTTTTTCACGGTGATCTTCTTGCCGTTTCCTTTGCGTCGTACCTTCGGCACAGAAATCTCTCGCACACCGGTAAGATATTGACCTGTAATGGAATTTGGGTTGGCTTCAATCTCATCGGGGGTGCCGCGCGCAATGATTTCACCACCATGCACACCGGCGCCGGGGCCGATGTCAAGCACATAATCCGCCTCGCGGATCGCCTCCTCGTCATGCTCCACTACAATGACCGTATTGCCTTGGTCGCGCAGGTTCTTCAGCGTGACCAACAGCCGTCCATTGTCACGTTGATGCAAGCCGATGGACGGTTCATCCAGCACGTAAAGCACCCCTGTCAGCCCCGAACCAATTTGGCTTGCGAGCCTGATCCGCTGGCTTTCTCCGCCTGACAATGTGCCGGAATTACGGCTCAGCGTCAGGTATTCCAACCCCACATTGTTCAAAAACCCAAGCCGCTCGCGGATCTCTTTGATAATCGCTTTGGCGATCTCATTTTTCTGCTTTGTCAGATGGTTTGGCGCATCTTCGATCCAGGCCAAAGCCTCGCGGATCGACAGCTGAACAACTTGCCCCACATGCATGCCAGCAATTTTCACCGCCAAGGCTTCATCCCGCAGCCGATAGCCTTCACAAGCCCCGCAAGGGCGGTTATTTTGATAACGCTCAAACTCCTCTCGCACCCAATTGCTGTCGGTTTCACGATAGCGACGTTCCATATTGGGGATCACCCCCTCAAACGGGCGCGTGACCTCATAAACCCGACCGCCCTCATCAAACCGGAACGGAATTTCCTCGTCCCCCGAACCATACAGAAACAGCTGCTGCACAAATTTCGGCAAGTCTTTCCACGGAGTCTTACGATCAAATTCATAGTGTTTCGCAATAGATTCAATCGTTTGCAAAAAGTAAGGCGACTTGCCTTTGCGCCACGGGGCCAAGGCACCATCATAGATTTGCAGCGTCACATCCGGCACCACAAGCCGTTCATCAAAAAACAGCTCTTTGCCCAACCCGTCACAGACCGGACAGGCACCAAAGGGCGCGTTAAACGAAAAAAGCCGCGGTTCAATCTCGGGGATGGTAAAGCCGGACTCCGGGCAGGCGAATTTCTCCGAAAAGGTATGGAACTCCGGCTCCCCCTCTTTCGAGGCCGTCTCTAACACCGCAATGCCATCCGCCAAATCAAGGGCCGTGCGGAAGCTGTCCGCCAAGCGCTGCTCCATGCCCTCTCGCACCACAATCCGGTCGACAATCACATCAATGTTGTGGCGAAACTTCTTGTCCAACGTGGGCGGCGCGTCGAGTTCATACATCTCGCCGTTCACTTTGACGCGCTGAAACCCCTTCTTCTGAAGCTCTTGAAATTCCTTGCGATATTCACCTTTTCGGTCGCGCACAATCGGGGCGAGTAGATAGGCACGCGTGCCCTCTTCCATCGCCATGACACGATCGACCATATCCTGCACTTGCTGTGCCTCAATCGGCAGACCCGTGGCAGGGGAATAGGGCGTGCCCGCGCGGGCAAACAGCAGCCGCATATAGTCGTATATCTCAGTCACCGTGCCGACGGTTGACCGTGGATTTTTCGAGGTGGTTTTTTGCTCGATTGAAATGGCCGGGCTTAGCCCCGCAATGTGATCAACGTCAGGTTTCTGCATCATATCAAGGAATTGGCGCGCGTAGGCCGACAGGCTTTCGACATATCGCCGCTGCCCTTCGGCATAGATCGTGTCAAAAGCCAGACTGGATTTGCCAGACCCGGACAGACCAGTGATCACCACCAGCTTGTCGCGTGGAATGTCTACATCGATCGATTTCAGGTTATGTTCGCGCGCGCCGCGTACCTGGATCTCTTTCAGCTCGGCCATGATGCCCCCTGTTCACATTGCTTTAACCGATAGGACAAACAGGATCGGGGGACAACACAAAAGTGAGAACATTGATGGAACATACTGACAAGCTCGAGACATCTGGTGATTTATATTCAGTTTAGTGAATATTTAGATGCACCACCTGTTGACCCGCAATGCAAGACCCTTATATCCAATGGTAACACAAGCAATAACCGAGGGCAGGACATGTTTGGATTTTTGGCAGGTGGCGAAAAAATGGCACCTCAAGATGCTGTAACCAAAGCAAAAGCTGGGGAAATTACACTCATCGATGTGCGCGACCATAGCGAAGTGAAATCAACCGGAAAGGCCAAAGGCGCCATTGTTGTCCCCCTTGCTGTCATGCAGTTCCAATGTGACCCAAAAGGCCCAGATTTCAACAAAGACATCGATCCATCCAAGCCAATTGCCCTTTATTGCGCGTCAGGAGCACGGTCCATGATGGGGATCCGTATCCTCAAAAAATTGGGATATGATCAGGTCTTTAACATCGGTGGTCTGGGCCATTGGCACCAAGCTGGCGGTGAAATCACCCGCTAACCCAGCATTGCCCACAACAATTGACCCGCATGGTTCCTGAACCCTGCGGTTTTTTTGTGTTTGTCCTTTTCTTTTTGATTGCCAGCACTCTCATTCATCCATTTGGTTGACTCATGGAGTTTCCTTTGTTATTCACCCATATGGTTGAATTAAAGAAATCTGACCGCCTGAACACTGTTCTAAAGGCTGCATCGGACCCAACGCGCCGGGCTATCCTGACCCTTTTGGCGCAAGAAGGCCCGCTGCGCGTCACGGATATCGCCCGCCGGTTTGAGATGAGCCTGAACTCGATCTCAAAGCACATCAAAGTGCTGGAGGGATCAGGACTTGTGACGCGGCGCACGGAATGGCGCGAGCATCTGATCGAAGTGAACATGGCGCCACTTTCTGAGATTGACCAATGGTTTGCCGAACTCCGCTCAATCTGGGCGCTTCGGCTGGACGCCCTCGACGCTGCCCTGAAGGAGGACAACAATGACTGAACTTTCACTCGAAATTTTTCGCCACCTGCCCCACCCACCCGAACGTGTCTTTGACGCCTGGCTGGACCCAAAGATGCTGTCAAAATTTATGGTGCCCGGCCCGGGTGTGACCGTGCCAGAGGCCACATCTGACGCCAAAGTTGGGGGCCGTTTTCGCATCTTGATGCGCGTTCCGGGCGCGGGTGACCTTCCCCACGAAGGCACCTATCAAACCATTGATCGCGCTACGAAATTGGCATTCACATGGGAGTCGCACAACAACATGGAAAACTCTGTTGTGACGCTCGACCTCGTTCCGAAAGACGGCGGGACCGACCTTACCTTGCGCCACGTCCGCTTTCCGTCGGAGCAAAGCCGCGACGATCACCAAGGCGGCTGGACCTCAATTATGTCCAAGCTGGAAGAGGTGCTGACGTGATCAATTTCGTTGCATTCGGCGCAGGCGTCATTGGCGCATTTTTGCTGGGCTTTGTGATTTACGGTCCCTATTTGGGCCTGCAACGTCGCTGGGCAGAAGGCACGCGGATCGGCCCGGAGCCACCGGAGAAAATGCCAATGGCAGCGATGCTTGTGCAAATCACTTCTTTGGTTTTTCTGGCCCTTATCATTGCCATGACCGAAACGACAAATGCATTGGGGGTTGCGATTGTCGCCATCCTCGCCGTGGCTGCACAAACAGCTTCTGTCGGCACGTGGGCGCAAAAATCTGGCTTCGCAATTTCTGTGGATGTGGGGTATGCGCTGGCGTCTGGGATCGTGATGATCCTTGCACATGGGCTGCTTTAGCGGCCCTTAGCAGCAAAGCAAAAGGCCGGGCATACACCCGGCCTTTTCAATTAGATATGGATCGCTTTGCCGTAAGCGTCCAGCACCGCTTCGTGCATGGATTCGCTGATCGTCGGATGCGGGAAGACGGTGTGCATCAGCTCTTCTTCCGTTGTCTCCAGCGTTTTGCCCACCAGATAACCTTGGATCATTTCGGTCACTTCCGGGCCGACCATATGCGCGCCCAACAGCTCGCCGGTTTTCGCGTCAAAAATGGTTTTGATCATGCCGTCCGCATCACCCATCGCGATGGCTTTGCCGTTACCGATGAAGGGGAAGCGTCCGACTTTTATGTCCAGCCCCTGCTCTTTCGCGCGGGCTTCGGTCAGACCGACGCTGGCCACTTGTGGGTGGCAATAGGTACAGCCGGGGATGTTTTCTGGCTTCACAGGATGCGCGTGCAGGCCGGAAATCAGCTCTGCGACCATCACGCCTTCGTGGCTGGCTTTATGCGCAAGCCAAGGCGCGCCGGCGATGTCGCCGATGGCCCAAAGACCCTCGACGCCCGTACGGCAATGGGTGTCTGTGACCACATGGGTGCGGTCAATTTTCACGCCGAGTTCCTCAAGACCCAAGCCTTCGACATTGCCCACAATGCCAACGGCGGAAATCACGGTATCAAAGGTCTGTTTTTCAACCTTGCCGCCCACTTCGATATGCGCAGTGACTTGACCTTTGCCGCGATCCAGCTGCTTGACCATGGCTTTTTCCATGATCTTAAGGCCCTGTTTCACAAAGGACTTCTTGGCAAAGGCGGAAATTTCTGCGTCCTCCACCGGAAGCACACGGTCCATCACTTCGACAACAGTCGTATCCGCACCAAGGGTGTTAAAGAAGCTGGCAAATTCAATGCCGATCGCACCGGATCCAATGACCAGCAGTTTCTTCGGCATGCGCGGCGGGTTCAGCGCATGTTTATAGGTCCACACCAGATCACCGTCCGCCTCAAGTCCGGGCAATTCGCGGGCGCGCGCGCCTGTGGCGACAATGATATTCGGCGCGGTCAGCTCTTCTGTACCTTTGTCAGATGTCACCGTCACCTTGCCCTTGGCTGGTAATGTCGCCGCCCCCATGAACACGGTAACTTTGTTCTTCTTCATCAAGTGGCCAATGCCCGAAGACAATTGCTTGGCCACCCCACGCGAACGTTTGACGATGGCAGGCAGATCATAGTCAATCTTGCCAGCACTCAGGCCAAACTCAGCCGCGCGGTGCATCAGGTGAAAGACCTCAGCCGATCGCAACAAGGCCTTGGTCGGGATACAGCCCCAGTTCAGGCAAATACCACCCAAATGCTCACGCTCGACGATGGCAACCTTCTGGCCCAGCTGAGCCGCGCGAATGGCGGCCACATAGCCCCCCGGACCGGCACCAACAACAATCGTATCAAAAGCGTTCACTGACATGGGACTCTCCCTCGAATTCAAGATAGTTTGGCATTAAACTATTTTGTTGAACGGATCAATGAGTTTGAAGCCTGAGCCGTTTTCACCTTATTTTCAGGCCATTTCTCCAGCTTATCAACCACTTGTTCTTTCAACATACAGCAGAAAAGTTATTCGGCACGAAAAAAAGGGCCGCCCACTTGCGCGGGCAGCCCCAAAACTCCGTGTAATCGACGGGTCAGGCCGACAGTTGCTGCAACACCGTCCCGTAACCGCCCGCAGCAACAAACGAAGCTTCGGCCCCGGTTGATCTGCGTGCCAAAGCGTCATTGCGATACGGGAACCGACCGAAACGGCGGATAACTTCGCGATGCACGCGGGCATGCAATACATTGCTGGATGACACATCACTGGTCATCCGTGTCAGCATCAACCGCACACAGCGTTCCTGATCCGACAGGTTTTCGCTATGCATCAAAGGAAGGTAAAAGAACTGGCGTTGCGGTTCTGCGATCCGCTTATCCCAGCCCGCTGCGATGGCGCGTTTGGCCGCCGCAAGTGCAAGTCTGTCCGTGGAAAAGGCCTTGCCCGATCCGCGGAACATATTGCGGGGGAGTTGATCCATCAGGATGATATAGGCCAATGCGCTATTAGCATCTGTCATCCAAAGGTCATATTGTCCGCGCTGCGCGGCCTCCCATTCATGTTCAAATCGGTCCCGGATGGATTGGTCCAGTTCTTCTGATCCCTGATACCACCCTGCCGGACCGACCTGATTTACCCAAAAATCAACGATCTCATTTGGCGTGCACATGGCTGCCTCCTCGCCCATTGCCTGCTCATTAGAGCGTTACAAATGTTTTACATCGGCGCAAGAATTTTTCTTAATGTTTCGAAGACCCTGTTGCATCTTCGTCATTCGCCTCATCCGCCCAGACCTCTTGTGCCATATCCATAACCACGGCCGACATGCTCGGCCCCACGTTCATATAGCTGCTGGTGTCATCTGTTTCAGGAGAGGCGCGTTGCGTTGTACGCCATGTCCCATAGGCCAACAGCGCCAGAAGCAGCACAGCAAGATAGGCAAAAAATCCAAGCGGACCAAAGGCTTCCATCATCCAACCGGTAACAACCGGCCCTGCGATTGCGCCAATACCGTTGATAAAGACCAGACCAGCAGAGGCGGCGGCCATATCCTCGACCTCAAGGAAATCATTCACATAGGCGATCAGCAGCGCGTAAAGCGGGTTGATCATCCCGCCAATAAAGAAGGCAGCGATCAGAAACATCATATATGTCGGGCCAATAACAATCGGCAGCAGCGACGCGAGCCCAGCAAGTGCACAGACCACCAGAACAAGAACGCGCCGATCCATACGGTCAGAAATCCAGCCAATCGGATACTGAAGCAACAGCCCGCCAATATAGAACATCGACACGAAAAACGTAAGCTGTGGGATGGACAGCCCAGCCTGGCTGCCAAACACGGCGGACATCCCGAACATCGCCGAATAGACGCCACCAATCACCATGATCCCCACAAAGCCCAACGGCGAGATGGTGAACAGCTCGCGCAGGCTCATCCCTTTGGTGTTCTCAAACGCGGGCGTCGGACTGATCGACAAAAGGATCGGCGCAAAGGCAATCGACACGAGCACTGACGGCAGGATGAACAGGATAAAGCCGCCGGGATCGCCCAGAACCAGCAAGGCCTGCGCGGCAATAATGCCCACCATTTGCACAATCAGGTAAAGCGACAGGGCCTTGCCCCGGTTTTCATTGTCAGACGCGTTGTTCAGCCAGCTTTCAGCGGTCACATAAACGCCGGAAAAGCAAAACCCAATCAGCACACGCAACACAGTCCACGCCCAGGGATCCGCCAAAGCCGGGTACAGGATCAACACTGCCGAGATAAAAGACCCAAGGGCCGCAAAGACCCGCACATGCCCCACCCGGCGGATCATAATCGGTGCCATGCGCGAGCCAAACAGGAAACCCGCAAAATACCCTGACATCACCACCGACATCTCAAAGGTCGAAAACCCTTCGATCCCGCCACGGATACCCAACAGTGTCCCCTGCACACCATTGCCCACCATCAACAACATGATCCCGAGCAGAAGCGCCCATGAGCTTGACAAAACCTGTAACATTTTCGCCCCTTTAACATAAAGCGCATCTGAGATTTGATCCCTCAGCATAGAGGGGTTTTGTGACACCTACCCGACAATCACGACACCGCGACGTCGAGTTTCGTCACATTTACACGTCCGGCAGCAACAGCGAGCTGTCCCCATATGAAAAGAACCGATACTGGTTCTCAATGGCATGGGCATACACTTCGCGCATCCGATCCACCCCCATCAAGGCCGAGACCAGCATCATCAAAGTCGATTTCGGCAGGTGGAAATTGGTCATGAGTGCATCAGCCAGTTGAAATCTGTAACCGGGTTTGATGAAAATATCCGTCTCGCCAACCCAAGGCGCAATCTGCCCCGGGGCTGTGGCCGCACTTTCGATCAGGCGCAAAGCGGTTGTGCCCACGGGAATAATCCGCCCACCGGCCGCTTTTGTGGCGTTCATTTCGTCCGCAGCCTGCGCACCGACCTCGCCCCATTCCGCATGCATCTTATGGTCACGCACATCATCAACCTTCACCGGAAGGAACGTCCCTGCGCCCACATGCAAGGTCACTTGGGTCAGCCCCACCCCCATCCCGGCCACGCGGTCCAACAGATCCTGGTCAAAATGCAACGAGGCCGTGGGGGCGGCGACCGCCCCGGTATGTTTGGCAAAAACCGTTTGATAATCTTCGGCATCCTGCGCATCCGCGGCACGTTTTGCGGCGATATAAGGTGGCAAAGGCATTTGCCCCGCGACTTGCAACGCCGCATCAAACGCATCCCCCGTCATGTTGAACCGCAAAATCGCCTGACCGTCCTCTTTGCCCAACATTTCCGCACTCAGTCCCGCCGCAAATTCAACCACTTCGCCCTCGCGGAGTTTGCGCAGCGGCTTGACCATCGCGCGCCAACTGCCATCAGGCACCGGCGAGAGCAAGGTGACTTCCAGCTTGGCCACGCCTTCCCCTTCGGCCTGACCAGACCGGGTGCGCGAGCCAAAAAGGCGACCGGGAATAACCTTGGTGTTGTTCAGAACCAAGCGATCTCCAGGGCGCAACCACTTGCACAGGTCATGCACATGGGCATCCACCATCTGATCGGGCCCAGCCACCAACATCCGGCTTGCAGGGCGCGGGCGCACCGGGCGGGTCGCAATCAGCGCCTCGGGCAAATCAAAATCAAAATCACTCAGCTTCATATCGGGTCTCAATTGTCTTGGGTTGCGCGCGTGGTTACGTGGCAGCTGCTGGTCACGTTACTGATCGGGTTTCGGCGGCGGGGAGCGTCGAAAGATGTCCCTAAACATTCCTGGCGTGAAAAGCGAGAGCGGATTTACCCCAACATCGGGCGCCTCCGGCGTGCCTTTCAGCGTATAATTAAACCCGATCAACCCCTCGCCTTTGCGCGCAAACAAGCGCCCCGCAGAATTTACGATGAAAAACGGTGACACCACCCCCTGCATCTCCATCTGACTGGTGCCAAGGTGATAATAGCCATCCATCGAAATCCCCATGGAATGGCCCGCCGCAGAGCTGCGATAAATCGTAACCTTATCAGGGTCCAACCGGAACCGCGCCTCGACATCGGTAAAGGAAATCCCTTTTCCGCCAAGCTGTTGTAACAGACCGACCACCGAAACAGCGGATAAAAGCTCCGCCATAGCCGGGGCGTTTTTGAGGTCGACGCTTTTAATTTTCAGCTCGCCCTCATACACGCCTTTGCCTCCCCCGGGGGTCAGGATCAGCTCCATCTCTCCTTCATGCGCGGTCTTGAACACTCCCGCATCGCGCAGCACTGCACCAGCGTCTGTGGCGCTGATCCGAAAGGCGGTGCCTTTGGCCTGCGGGGCTGCGGTCCCTTTGATCCACGCGCCGCCCCCCACGCGCGCGCGAAACGTGCCTGATGTGCCGTTGTTTTGTACGAAATTGCCTTCAAACTGGGTCAGTGTGATGCCGTTTGAAATCACCAACCGATCAAGGATCAAACTGATCGGCACCGCGCCGGGAACGCTCCCTCTTGTGCCCGATCCCAAAGTTGCGCGGCGCATATCAACCTGCCCCCCGGTGACCGAAATGGCATAAGGCTGCCCGGCCCCGCGCCCCGTCAATGTGACCGGCGCATCCAACCAGCCGCCAAGTTTCACGCGGTCGAACTGTGCCGCCTCCAATCCTCCGCCGGGTGAAAGAGACACTTTGCCCTGCGCCGACAACCCCGGCGCCTCAACATCCAAACGGGTGACCTGGGCGGGTTTGCTCAGGATGGCGTCAACCGCAAGCGACCCGGTGCTGTTTTTCGGCTTGGACCACCCCAGAGATCCAATGGAAAGCCCCATCCCCCTTAAGTCAGACCGAAGCGACAGGCGCGGGGCATTATCCGCGGAAAGATCCACCTGAAAACGCGCCTCAGCCTGGCCTTGCACCGCACCATTGGGGGCAATGATGTTCAAGTCCCGTAATGCCGCATCACTTAGCGTCACAGTCCCGGTCACCTGCGAGCGCCCCCGCGCGTCGGGCGATGACAGAACTTGCACCCAACGTGCGGTCAAAGGCGCACTGTCCAACTGGCCCTGACCCGAAATTTCAATGCCAGCATTCCCGGCAGTCACAGTGGCGCGCCGCAGCCGAACCCGGTGATCGGGAACCAGGTTTTCACTCACTACATCGCGCAAAGTTGCTGCGATATCATAGCGAACCTCCCCCGGCGCCAGTTTCGGTTTGAGCACAAGATCCACCTGCCCGCTCAGGTCAAACTGCCCCCCACTGGCAAGGTCAGCCCCAAGGGTTTTTGAGGATTTAAAGATCCGGTAAGGCGGCTTGTCCAGCAAGGCAAGTGCGGCAGGAACATCGCCCCTTAACGCCAAATCCACCCGCGCAGGAGAGGGCTTTTGCGTGATATCATCGATCACAAAAACCGTACCTGCCAAATCAATGGCCCCGTGCCCCTCAGGCTGCACATGTCCGGTATCAGCAGAGACGACCAACTGGTTACTAAATATAGACAAACGCCCGGCAACACCCTTGACCGGCACCATATCCTTCACCACCTGAGCATGCATCCCGGCAAATTCAGCTGTCAAAGACAGGTCGGGCTTTTCACCGGGCAACAGGCGCACCGCAGCGGTGGCATTGGTCAGCTGTCCGCCAAAAACGCTCTTGATAATCCAATCGCGGGTGCGCGTCGTTTTATGGATCGGCCAAAACGCAACCACATGTTCGGGTAAAACCTTATCCGCGTGCAATTGCAGCGCCGCATCCCAACCTTTGGCATCTGCCGCGGCCCGCCCCGTACCCGTCAACCGCAGATCCGATTGGATCACCGACAGCGATCCAATTTCCAAAGTAAACGGTGCCAATCTAAGGCGAAAGTCAGCGCCGCCCCCTGTCAGAGCAACAGGGGCCTCAAAAACACCCGGAGGGTTGATCAGCGCCGAGGAAAGATCAAGCTGACCAATCATTTCTGTCGGCCAGCCCGCCTCCCATCCGCGAAGATAGGCATGCCCCTCGATCCGGGCCTCGCCCCAATCCGTGGTGACGGAAATATCTGTGAAATCAAGGCGCTCTCTCTCTGGATCATAGTCCAAATAGACCTTTCCACCTTCAAACTCGATCGGCTCCACCCCTGGATCTGGACGGACCGCCCCTGCGCCAAACTCCAAAGTTCCCGCAAGATCGCCGATCGTTCCTGCATCACTGATCACCGTGTGCAATGCCCCCGAAATGGGCGCATCCACCACCCCTAAAAAGGCCAGAACGGGCGATTGCGCGGCGATGTCGGTGGCCAGTGCATTTTTAAACGTGGCCGTCAGGCTGGCCCCGGAACGCCCCTTAAAGGCGCGAAAGCCCAGCACCGTTTCCGCCAACTCTTCGGTTTGGTTAAACACATCAAATGACACAGTAATATCAACGGCTTCGTCGTTATGTGTGACCTTCATCCGCCCATCTGTGACCTGCCATAACCGGCCAGAACGCGCGTCTTCCAGGGTAATGGTCAGCCCTTCGGTCGAGATGTCCTGAAGATCCGCCAAATTTCCGTTGGTGAATTCACTGTCAATTAAATCCAAGATGGCGGCCAGATCCCCGCTGGCCCCGCCGCCCGTGCCAAAGGTCAGATCAAACTCGCCATTGGCCCGCCGGCGCAGCGTCACCTGCGCGCCAAACAAACGTAACCATGCTGGTTTCAAATTTCCACGCAGCGCGTCGCGCAGGCGCAACCCGCCCTCAACCGCGTTCAACCGTGCCACTTCCAGCCCGGTCAGATCACGCACCCCCACATCAACCAGACGCAGACGCGGGATCCCTTGCGGGCTGATGCCAAGATCCACACGGTGCAAAGACAAATCAGCGCGGTCGGTTTGCGCATTGATCCCTGCCTCAATCCGATCCGTCATCCAGTTTGGCAGCGACACCACCCGCCCGGTCACGGACATTGACAGCATGACAACGAATAAAACCGCCAGTAAAATCAACAAGATCGACCATATGCTGACATGCCACTTCAATCGGCGCCGACGGCGGGCCTTGCGCGCGGCGATCGGGCACATGGGGCCATCCGGGCCCGGTACAATCAGGTGATCCTCGAGTGGAAAACTTGCCGCATCAGCCGTATCTGGCCGCTGAACAATTGGCTCTGCCTCTGGCAAATCCTCTTCCGGGGGGGCATTAATTGGCACATCTGCGCCCGACAATTTGGGCAAATTGGGCAACAGTTGTTCATCCACATCCACAGATGTGCTTAGAATTGGGTCAGCGGACCCTTGGGTTTCCTCCGGCGCATTACCCGGAGTTTTTCCCGTCTGATCGGTTTTATTGCCCTGGCTCATGCCGTGCAATCCGCCCTTCTCTGCCCATCGGTCCAAATTCGCAGACACCTTCTTGTCGCCTTGCCTTGGCCTGCTTTCATCTTGCTGCGTTTGCCAGTAAAACGAAAGCCTTAGTATTGCTAGAGCCCAGCGTAAAGGAAACCAAGAGATGCCGGTACAGCCTCTTGAAATCGGCGCAAACGCGCCAGAGTTCAATCTGCCTCAAGTTGGGCCACAAAAGGACATGCCCCCCGTCCCCCTGCCGGGCGGGGCTTCTGGGCCAATATCGGGGCCAGCATCGGGGCCAGCATCGGGACTGATGGTTTTGTTCTTTTACCCCAAAGACAATACGCCGGGTTGCACCACCGAAGCCCAGGATTTCTCTGCGTTGCTGCCCAAATTTGAAGCCTTGCGCGTGACGGTCTTCGGCATTTCGAAAGACAGCGTGAAACGGCACGAAAATTTCATCGCAAAACACGGATTGACCGTGCCGCTCTTGTCCGATGCCGAAACAGAGGTCTGCGAAGCTTACGGCACTTGGGGCGAGAAAATGAACTATGGCCGCACGTATATGGGCATCACCCGGACCACGTTTTTGATTGATGCAAATGGCGTGATTGCACGGGTCTGGACCAAGGTGAAGGTGAAGGGCCACGCGCAAGAGGTGCTCGAGGCCGCAACAGCGCTGGTACAGGGGAAATAATCATGGCCACCCTTAGTAAGCCTTTGGCAGAAATGGCAAATGACGTGTTGCGCACGGCAGATGGGCGGGCCAAAGCGGCCCTGTCCCGCCAATATGCACGCAACTGGTTTGCCGCGCGTGAAAACGGCGATTTACCTGATGTGGGACGTGCAACCCCGCCCGATTACCCCGCCCGGCCAGACAAACCAGAGCTGAAAGACCCCCGTGATGTGCCAAAGCGCAAACCCGGCACACCGGACGGACGCATTGCGCTGTTGCATGCGGTTGCGCATATCGAGCTAAACGCGGTGGATCTGCATTGGGACATTATCGCGCGGTTTTCTCATGTCAAAATGCCCGCCGGATTTTTTGACGACTGGGTCAGGGCCGCTGATGAAGAAAGCAATCATTTCAATTTGGTATCAGACCGTCTTGAAGCCCTCGGCAGCCATTATGGCGCGTTGGCCGCCCATGCTGGCATGTGGCGCGCCGCCGAAGACACCAAAGATGATTTCATGGGGCGACTTGCGGTGGTGCCCATGGTGCTTGAAGCACGCGGGCTGGATGTCACCCCTGGCATGATCGACCTTTTTCGCCGCGCCAAAGACACCGAAACCGTCGCCGCGATGGAGGTGATTTACGCCGAAGAAGTGGGCCATGTGGCTTACGGGTCAAAATGGTTCCACTTTCTATGTGGCCGCCATGAGCTTGATCCAAAAGACGAATTCCACCGCTTGGTGCGCAAATACTTCCACGGATTGCTGCGCCCGCCGTTTAACGAAGAAAAACGCGCCGAGGCCGGGTTGCCACCAGATTTCTACTGGCCCCTCACCGAAGAAACGCCCGGCAAAAATCGCGGCACCCCCGGTTAACCTAGGCCAAAATCACAGGGCAGCTTTTTTCGCCCCGCATCATCGGCAATATACCGCGCGTTTCAGAGCATTAGCCTTGGAAAATGCAAATTTTCTTGCACCAAAGGGGTCTGCGCGCTAAGCACCTCGCGTGCGCTTTTTGGGGGGGCGGGTTTTAACGGAACCCGCTGGACAAAAGCGCCAAGGGAAAGGGATTGGCCCATCCGGGTCAGGCAATGGTGTAAATTTGAAGACACGTCTGATTGACAAGGTTAATCACGCGCTGGAACGGTTTTTTCCGGAGCAGCGTTTGTTCCTGCGATCTGAAGAGGGCACCCGGTTTATCCGCCTGTCCCCGGTGACACAAACACTTGGTTGGATTGGCTCAGCCGCATTTATCGCCTGGTCAATCATCGCCACTGCGGTTCTGTTGATGGATTCCATCGGCTCGGGCAATATGCGCGATCAGGCACGCCGCGAAAAACAGCTTTACGAAGAACGTCTTCAGTTTTTGTCACAAGAGCGCGACACCCGCGCGAGCGAGGCCGCCTCTGCCCAAGTCCGCTTCAATCTCGCCCTGACTGAAATTTCCGAAATGCAAAGCGAATTGCTGGCCTCGGAAGAGCGCCGCAAAGAACTGGAAACCGGCATTGGTGTCATCCAGGGCACCTTGCGGCGCACGATGAGCGAACGCGACGAGGCCCGCGACACCGCGGAAGGGCTGAAAATCGCCCAGACCGATGGGACAGCAACCGCCGCGCCAATGCCACCAGAGGCACGCAACACCGTCAGCTTTTTGACCACTGCGTTGGAAAACACCGCTGCGGAACGCGATATGTTGGCCGGACAATCCGCGGAAGCCGAACAATACGCCCAGAACATGTTTTATGAGACCCGCCTGCGTGACGAGCGTAACAACCAGATTTTCCGCCAACTCGAAGACGCGGTGGCGATCTCGTTGGAACCTCTTGACAATATGTTCCGCAAATCCGGCATGTCTGTCGATCACATTTTGGGTCAGATCAAACGCGGGTATTCCGGCCAAGGTGGCCCACTGACCCCGATGATCCTGTCGACCCGTGGCGGCACATTGGACCCGGATGCCGCCCGCGCCAATGACATCCTTGGTCAGCTTGATCGCATGAATCTGTACCGGATCGCCGCGCAGAAAATGCCCTTTGATATGCCTGTAAAATCAGGATTTCGCTACACATCAGGGTTTGGGCGTCGTTGGGGCCGCATGCACAATGGCACCGATTTTGCCGCCCCGATCGGCACACCGATTTACGCCCCCGCGGATGGGGTGGTCACCTATGCCGGATGGAGTTCGGGTTATGGCCGTTTGGTCAAGATCCAACATGAGTTCGGCATTGAAACCCGCTATGCGCACCAATCTGCCATTCGCGTGAAAAAAGGCCAAAGGGTCTCGCGCGGGGACCGAATTGGTGATATTGGAAACTCCGGACGTTCTACTGGCCCGCATTTACACTATGAAGTGCGCGCCGGTGGCAAACCCATCAACCCGATGATCTACATCAAGGCAGGACAAGATGTTTTCTAAAAGTAGGATCAACGAGCCTGGCCCGAAAGCCGGCGACAGCGACACAAAACCGGCCGCGGCAGAAAAGCCCGCCATGCCAACTCCCGCAGCCCCGCCTTCGATGCCAAAGGCCAAACCGCCAGCATCCACCTTGTCATCGGACATCGTGATCAAGGGCGACATCAAATCGACCGGTGATATCATCGTCGAGGGCACCGTCGAAGGCGACATTCGCGCCCATCAGCTGACCGTTGGCGAAGGCGCCACAGTCAAAGGCGAAGTGGTTGGCGACGACGTGGTGATCAATGGCCGTATCATTGGCCGTTTGCGCGGCCTCAAGGTGCGCCTGACCTCTAGCGCGCGGGTCGAGGGTGATATCATCCATAAGACCATCGCCATTGAAAGCGGTGCGCATTTTGAAGGCACCGTTCAGCGTCAGGACGACCCATTGGGTGGCGGCATGAAATCATTGCCCCCTATGCCAAAGCCCGCCGAAAAAGAATAAGCAGAACAGTATGTTCATATGAAAAGGCCGCTTACGGGATGATCCGTAAGCGGCCTTTCTTATTGGTGGTGGTCTGATCAGAAACCCCTACTCTTCAAAGCTCATCGAGCGACGATACAGATGCCAAGTGGCGTGGCCCAGCACGGGCATGACCACAAAAAGTCCCAGGAAAAAGGGCAGCATCGCAAGCACCGTCAGCACGATGATAATGGCCCCCCACACAAGCATCGGGATCAGGTTCTGTACCACCAATTGGAACGATGAAATCATCGCCGTGATGAAATCAAGCTCGCGATCCAACAAAAGCGGCAGGCTGGCCACCGTGATGGAAAAGGCAATGAACGCCATGACGCCCCCCACAGCCGTGCCCACCAGCAACATGGTGATCCCATTGCGATTAAGCAGCGCCTCGCGCCAGTCAGTAGTGATATTGGTCAGCGGATCCAGCCCCATGAACAGCGTGAACACCAGATGCGCCACAAAGACCCAAAACATAAAGCCCATGATCAAAACCATGGCGATCGAGGGGAACTGCCTGTCCTTCTGGTTGACCACAGCGCCAAGGATTTTCGCCCAGTCCAACTCTTCTCCGGCCTCGATTCGTCGGCTGACCTCATAAAGGCCCACCGCCAGAAAGGGTGCCAGCAGCGGAAAGCCAAGCCCCACCGGGATAATCCAATAGCTCTGGTCCAATACATCCAATTCAAGAAAAATGACGATCCCGCCAATCACGTAAAACAGGGCGAAAAACAGGCCAAACGCTGGGGCGGTTTTGAAATCGGACCAGCCCGCGCGCAACGCCGCGCCAATATCGGCAAAAGTTACTTGTCCAATCGTCGGCGGCACCGAGGCCTCCGGATGTGTCACATCAGTCATTCTCTCTCCCAATACGCATATTCTACGTTTCTATTTTTTTCGCGCGTTAAGGGAGTGTTGCGTCTTAGGGCCAATGCGTCAAGATTGTGAACATGTGAATTTCTGCATGTCTGCCAATTCTCTGCCCAGATTACCGGTACGCGCATAAAAAAGGGGCCCGCAGGCCCCAATTTCTTGCGATGCTGATCTTATCAGTCTTCAGCGTTGGCCTCAGCACGGGACTTGCCAGCCACGTCTTGTGCCAAAACCGCTGCCATAAACGCGTCCAGATCGCCGTCCAGCACGCCTTTGGTGTCGGATGTCTCATGTCCGGTGCGCAGATCTTTGACCATCTGATAGGGCTGCAACACATAAGAGCGGATCTGGTTGCCCCACCCCGCGTCACCCTTGTTTTCATGGGCTTCATTGATCGCGGCGTTCCGCTTGTCCAGCTCCATCTGGTAAAGCCGCGACTTCAGCGCCTTCATGGCAATGTCCCGGTTTTGGTGCTGTGATTTCTCAGACGAGGTCACAACAATTCCGGTGGGGTGGTGGGTGATCCGAACCGCGGAATCGGTGGTGTTCACGTGCTGCCCCCCCGCCCCGGACGAACGGTAGGTATCGACACGAATATCCGCCGGATTCACATCAATTTCGATATTGTCATCCACCACCGGATAGACCCAGATCGAGCTAAAGGATGTGTGGCGTTTGGCGGCGCTGTCATATGGCGAAATGCGCACAAGCCGGTGCACACCGCTTTCCGACTTCAGCCAGCCATAGGCATTGTGACCGGTGATTTTATACGAGGCCGATTTGATCCCCGCCTCTTCGCCAGCGCTTTCCGATTGCAGTTCCACTTTATACCCATGCGCCTCAGCCCAGCGAACATACATGCGCGCAAGCATCGAGGCCCAGTCGCAGCTTTCCGTCCCCCCCGCACCCGAGTTGATCTCAAGGAAGGTGTCATTGGCATCCGCCTCACCATCAAGCAACGCTTCCAGTTCTGCCGCAGCCGCCTTTTCCACCAAGACCTTCAAGGCCCCTTCGGCATCGGCCACAACCTCTGCGTCACCTTCCATTTCACCAAGTTCAATCAGGTCCACATTGTCCTGAAGTTCCTGCGCCATAACCTTGTAATTGTTCACAGAATCAAGCAAGGATTGCCGCTCGCGCATCAATTTCTGCGCGCGCTCAGGATCATTCCAAAGATCAGGATCCTCGGTCATGGCATTGAACTCTTCCAACCGATGTTCGGCAGTGTCCCACCCAATCCGCTGGCGCAGCAAGGCCAAGGATTTCTCGGTCGCGTCGACGTTGTTCTGAGCCTCTGCCCGCATGGGTCCGTCCCCTGTTCATGACTTTGACCCTCGCAATATCAATCACGGTGGAAATGGGCAAGAGAGGACCGCACCAGGCGCAATGTCCCAGAAAATTTGTACCGCGAATTCACGGCCCACTCTTCCGCTTTCGGAAAAAAAATCCCGGTGTAAGCCAATCTTAACTCTCCCTGTCCTACATATTTCTAAACCGGATTTTTGAAAGGGCATCTTGTGACAGTGAATTTCGCACATGCCATCGGGGGGCAGTTATGAGTGGCACAAACCTTACGCTCGACGCAAAACTTGATCTTCGCGCGGCTGACCCGCTGAAAGAGAATATTTTGGCGAACCGCGGCCAAGATCTGACACTAGATGCGAAAGAGGTCACCCAACTGGGCGCTCTCTGCCTTCAGGTCATCCGGTCCGCCGCAAAAACATGGGCCCAAGATGGGAAAAAATTAACCTTTTCCAACGCATCACTGGAATGTGCTGAGCAACTTAATTTGCTGGGCTTCAACTCTGAAACCATCAGTAAATGGGAGGCCGCATAAACATGCAAGTTCTGGCCGTTGATGATTCACGAACAATGCGCGACATGGTGCGATTAACGCTGACCGGCGCAGGAATAGACGCCCATCTCGCAGAAGACGGGATACATGGGCTGGAGGTGTTGGAGGATATGGTTCCACCAGATGCCATTATCACCGATATCAATATGCCGCGCATGGATGGGTTCGGCTTTATTGACGCTGTGCGGTCTCAGGAAAAGTACAAAGGCATCCCCATTTTGGTGCTCACCACAGAAAGCGCGGATGACATGAAAACCCGTGCACGTCAGGCTGGTGCGACCGGATGGATTGTCAAACCCTTTGATCCACAAAAACTGGTCAAAGCTCTGAAAATGGTAGCGGGGTAAGGCACATGTCAGATCCTATGGCAGAAATCAAAGCGTCATTCTTTATCGAATGCGATGAACTTCTTGAAAGCTTGCAAGACGGCTTGCAATTGATGGACGACGGGGAAGCCGATAGCGAAACCGTTAATGTTGTGTTTCGCGCGGTTCATTCGATCAAAGGCGGCGCGGGGGCATTTGGCCTCGATGATCTGGTAAAATTTGCGCACCGTTTTGAAACCGCCATGGACGATGTTCGCTCCGACAAGCTGGAGGCGACGCATGATGTGCTCAAACTGTTTTTCCAGTGTGGCGACATTCTAGCAGATCTGGTGCGCGAAGCGCGTGATGATTCCCCCCATGACCCAAGCAGTACAGCCCAAGTTCTAAATGAAATAGATGCCCTCTTGGGCAGCTCAGCTGAGGAAGAAGCCGAAGAAGAGGTGGAATTCCAACCGATGACCTTGTCTTTGGATTTGCCCGGCATTGACGCTGATCCAACGCCCGCGAGCGAACCGAGTTATACAATTGTTTTCGAACCGGAAAACGAACTATATAACCTAGGCAACGAACCTCTTTTCCTCTTGCGCGCACTCCGCGAACTTGGTGACATGATCGTCACCTGCGAAACCGTATCCCTGCCGGATCTGGATCAGCTCTCGGTCGAAACAGGCACAATGGTCTGGACCATTCAGCTCACAACCTCCGAAGGCGAAGGCGCAATCAAAGAAGTCTTTGATTTCGTCGATGGGATTTGTCGTTTGGAAATTACCGAAAACACCCCTCCTACAGCATATCTGTTGCCCGATATCGATTTGGCTCCAGAACTGCCACCTTTGCCAATGCCCCCTGCAGCTGAAAACCTCAGCCTCGAGGCCCCATCCGCGGCAGCCGAAAATACTTTTCTGCCTCCTCAGCTGCCAGAAGCTCAGCCCTCACCGTCTGGACCACCCCCCGCTACATATTCAAAACCTAAACAAGCCGCACCCGCCCCAGTTAATAAGCCGGCCCCTAAAACAAGTGGCGGGGCCACGACCCCTCGTGCGACAGTACGTGTTGACCTGCATCGTATCGACCGGTTGGTAAACCTGGTTGGGGAAATTGTAATCAACCAAGCCATGCTGACGCAAAGTGTCGAAGAGGCTGGACTACCGCCAAATTCGACGGTTCGAACTGGCCTGGAAGAGTTTTTGCAACTCACCCGTGACATTCAGGAAAGCGTGATGATGATCCGGGCCCAACCGGTAAAATCCTTGTTTCAACGGATGAGCCGGATTGTCCGCGAGTCTTCTGCAGATATCGGCAAGGATGTTCGCCTGAAAACCGAGGGTGAAAATACCGAAGTCGACAAAACCGTGATCGAACGACTGGCTGACCCGCTGACCCATATGATCCGCAATGCCGTTGATCATGGGCTTGAAAGCAACGCAGAACGAGAAGCTTCAGGTAAATCCGCAACAGGTAATGTCCATCTGACCGCAATGCACCGATCAGGGCGTGTGGTTATCGAGGTGTCTGATGATGGTGCGGGTATCAATCGCGAGAAAGTGCATCAGATTGCCGTGGAAAAAGGGCTTGTGCCCCCCGATCTTCAACTGACGGATACAGAGATTGATAACCTTCTCTTTCTGCCAGGTTTCTCCACCGCAAAAGAAGTGTCAAATCTATCAGGACGCGGTGTCGGTATGGATGTCGTCCGCAGCGCAATTCAAGCATTGGGTGGACGGATTTCCATTACCTCAGAACGCGGGGAAGGGACAACTTTCTCAATCTCCCTCCCGCTCACGCTTGCCGTGCTCGACGGAATGATTATCAGCGTTGCGAAAGAAACACTGGTTGTTCCGTTAAACTCGATCCTCGAAACATTGACCCTTACTCCAAGCGATCTGCTGGAATTTGGTCCCGAAACCCATGTGGTCAATATTCGCAACACATTTGTACCGCTGCTGGATTTGGGGGCGGAACTCGGATATCGCGAACCTCTAAGCGATTACTCTGGAACCGTTGTCCTTTTGATCATGCAAGAGGATGGTTCACGAGCAGCCGTTGTGGTTGACGCCATCGAAGACCAACGCCAGGTGGTCATCAAAGGGCTGCAAGACAGTTATGGGCGTGTGCCGGGTATCGCCGCGGCGACCATTCTTGGCGATGGAAAAATTGCTCTTATCCTTGATCCGGTCGACCTGATCACTCAATCCAGTGGCCGCACGCGCCCTTCGTCAAACCTCGAAAAAATTGCGGGATAACCCTATGACTGACACTTCAAAAACACCCGACATTCACAAAGACGGTGATGAAATTGAACTTTTGTCTTTCCTGGTTGGCGGGCAGGACTACTCCGTTGATATCATGAGCGTTCGTGAAATTCGCGGCGGAGCCCAAGCAACATCTCTGCCACATTCCCCAAGCTATGTTCGGGGCGTAATCAACCTTCGCGGCGCGGTTTTGCCAATCATGGACCTGGCCAAACGACTTGGAATGCAGGAAGAGCAAAAAAATGGTCGTAATGTCATCATCGTTGTCGCCGTAGGCGAGCGGACCGTTGGGTTAATGGTCGATGCCGTGTCTGACATCTTGTCAATTTCAGAAGAAGACATGCAACCTCCCCCAGAAATGCGCGCCGATCAAAATCGAAATTTCGTTTCTGCTTTGACAATCGTCAATGATCGAATGATCCGCGTTCTGGACTTGAATGCAGTAATGCCTGAAACAAACGAGGAAGCCGCGTGAATTTAAGCGATCAAGAAAGCTTCTACTCCCTATCTGGGCCAAGCTTGGACGACCAATCCTTCAAACGGATTTCCAAATTCGCCTATGATGTTGCGGGCTTGTCAATTGCGCCGAGCAAGGCGGCAATGGTGCGCACACGCCTTGCAAGACGTTTGCGTCATCTGGGGTTAGATAGCTTCGGCGCTTATTGCGACTTTATCCAAAGCGATAACGGCGGCCAAGAACGTATCGAGCTGATCTCAGCGCTCACAACCAATGTTTCTCATTTTTTTAGAGAAAACCACCATTTCGAGTTATTGACCAGCCAGGTTCTGCCGGGCTTAGAAAACCAACGCAACCGCCCCATCCGTTTTTGGTCAGCTGGGTGTTCAAACGGTCAAGAACCCTATTCTCTCGCTGTTTCTCTTTATGAAAGCGGTTTCCTCAGCACCAACACAGACTTGAAAATCCTTGCCTCAGATATTGATCCAAGAGTGATCGATTTTGCTCGCAAAGGGGAATATCCGGAACGCATGATTGAAGGTCTCAACACTGAACAACGAGAGCGGTACTTCTCCGAAGTCCCCTCAAATAACTCTGAAAGCCATTGGAATGCACAAGAAAACTTACGCAAACTAATCTCATTTCGAAGGCTGAACTTGCTGGACACTTGGCCCATGCAGGGCCAATTCGACGTCATTTTCTGCCGAAATGTTGTCATCTATTTCGACCAGAAAACTCAAGACACCCTGTGGGGCAAGTTTTCAAAGATTTTACGCCCGGGAGGATGGCTATTTCTTGGCCATTCAGAACGTATCTCTGACAAATTTCATGATCAGTTCGAGACGTTAGGTGGCACAGCATACCGCCTTTGCAAAAGCTAAGGCTCAGGGCAAGTCGATGCCGAAAGGAACAAAATGGCACTTCGAGATCAACTAAGAACCATTGTCGTTGACGATATGTCGACCAGTCGCGGGCTCATCACCCAAGCGCTTGAAGGATTCGGGCTTCAACAAATTGAGACAGCAGTCGATGGGCAAAGCGCGCTGCATAAAATTGCTACTTGGCCAGTTCACTTGGTGATTTCCGACATGAATATGCCTGGCATGAACGGACTACAATTATTACATTCCTTGCGCACTACACCGCAAACCAAAGGGGTAGGTTTCTTGCTTATCACCGGAAAAGCGGATCGCGAAATCATTGAGTATGGTAAAAAACTCGGGATGAATAATTTTGTGAAAAAACCGTTTCAACCAGACCAGCTCCGAGTGGCGATCGAGGCGATTGTTGGTAGGCTATAGGTGCGCCCATGTCAGGAGATATGAAGCCATCGATGCTATCCCATCACCATGCAAAAAGCACAGCACTTATGGCGACTTCGGGAGAGTTGGAAAACCTTGCGCATCTCTGCAAAGAGATTCAATGGGCCATTTCCGCTCTTTTGGAAACAGCTCATCACCCGGATTTAACGGTGGAGATACATGTGCTTCAGGACATAGACCGAATGCAACAAACCCTGGTTGATCTCGCTAATTTGGTCGGCGAAACAGCCAAAATGGTACCTGCGACCATAGTGGATGACTTAAAACTCAAGAATACAATTCACTTGGAAAGCCTCCGACGTCGGCTTTTTCCGAACGACAGCAAAGCCGATGACCCGATCCACCAGGCTAACGATATAACCTGGTTTTAATTCTACCCAAAAAGGGCTGCTCCCACGAGCAGCCCTTTACCACTTTGGAATTCTTTAAAATAGCTCAACGTCGTTTACTTCGGTCTTTTTCGGCGCGGTAATTAGAACGTCTTTGAGAACAAGCTTTTGCCGTGCTCGGCCAGATGCTGGCCAAAACTCCAAACGCCGAGCTTTATCCCCTCCTAAATCTCCGCCAACATATTCAATGTCTTCTCGCTTCAAAAAATCAACGACAAACTCACCGTTTCTGCGCCCGGCATCGGAGAGACCCGCAATCATACGGGCGCCCCCAAAAACCTTAGCCTTCAAATTTCGACGGCAGGCACCTTGTCGGATCAAACCGTTAATCAGAAGTTCCATTCCATTGACACCATGTCCGAACACCTCTTCAGCATTTTGAGTGTCATCCGTGAAGAGGACATGGTTCATTCCCCCGACGCCGATCACGCCATCCCAAAGACATGCCGAGACACAAGACCCCAAAAGCGTCGCAATGACTTTATCCTGCCCCTGTTCTATTGCAAATTCGCCTTGCGAGATGTAGGTGCGTGTTGATTGATGTAAAAGTGATGAGAACTGGTTCATTGAGCAAGCCTTTCTGCTACACTTTTGCGCAGGCCTTAAGAATGGCCTCCGGAATTTTTCTGAGAGGTAGAATATTTCTCACCCCTCCCTTCTCAAAAGCCATCTTGGGCATCCCATATACAACAGAGCTGGCTTGGTCCTGTGCATAACAATCGGCACCATTGGTGTTTAACACCCGGATACCCTCTGCCCCATCATAACCCATCCCCGTCAAGATCACCCCAACAGTCCGATGCGCAAAATGTTTTGCAGACAACATCATTTCATCAACCGATGGCCTGTGCCCTGACCTCTTAGGCGCTTGTAAAAGACGTACCTTCGGGCTGAGTTCGTCAGTCAATACCAGATGGAACTCGCCTCCAGGAGCAAGCAATACCTCGCCCACCTTTGGCATGTCTCCATTTTGTGCCAGCTTGACAGTTGGATTCGACAACCTGTTCAATCTATCGGCAAAGTTCACCAAAAACTGCTCAGGCATATGCTGTGTAATTAAGATTGGTGGGCAATCATGGGGTAGGCAAGATAGGATATACTCAAGCGCCTCCACCCCCCCTGTTGAGGCACCAATCATAACAAGCTTCCCGTTCCATCTCTGGCAATGATCAGGAATAGCTCTTTTTGCGCGGCGCATTCCGACGCGGGGGGCAACCTGTGCTTCAGAGGCCATCAGAAGAGTGTCAGACAGGTTTTCAAATGGATTTTGACCAACCGAAAGTCGAGGTTTCAAGATACATTCGACCGCCCCTAGTGAAAGTGCTTTAACAGCAGCATCGCTCCCTTCTGCCGTTACAGAAGACAACATCACAACAGGTGTGGGGCGAGCGCGCATGAGCCTTTGAAGAAAATCAAGCCCGTTCATCCCGGGCATTTCGATATCCAACGTTAAAACATCAGGAGCTAGTGATCGAACTTGATCTCTAGCTTCTTTCGCAGAGGCCGCTTCGCCGACAACCTCAATTCTGGGGTCCTTCTCAATGCCAATCCGAATGAGGCTTCGCATCGTTGAGCTGTCATCAACCACAAGAACACGTATCTTTTTTGACATTATAGCACCTTGCAAATTTGCT
>ATLU01000051.1_pt1 | contig 52470 bp, 45 predicted proteins | sample 178751 | NCBI WGS metagenome assembly ATLU01 (sample SAMN02211837, study PRJNA209200) | bioreactor metagenome | isolation source: day 23 sample from continuous culture bioreactor inoculated with sediment... | place: Germany: Wadden Sea | collected 2011
AAAAAGCAGCCAAAGGCGACACGGTTCTGGCCACCTCAACCCGCCTGTTCCAAGGCCGTGTTGTGGAAGACAGCGTTGAGAAGAAAGGGGAAAGCCTCTTGGCCTCAACCCCGGTTGTGGTGCTCTCCGCTATCCTTGGGCGCACCCCAACCATGGACGAGTACAAAGCCGCCGTTGAGGGTATTGATTTGACCAAATTCGCACCGCCCGTCGAAAAACCGGCAGGTACACGCTCGGCCCATTTCTAAGTAAGGGCCTGACGTCACATCATTCTGAACCGCACGAGCAAAAAACCCGCTTGTGCGGTTCAGCTAGCAAGCATTTGCAAGACTGAACCATCGCGCCTCGGACAGTTGCTTCTGCGACCGGTGGATCTACGTTCATGCCAACGCCGCGACGCCTCCTCACTGGGGCCAATAGGAAATTTCAGTGGTCGCAATTTCAGCATTCGCGTCGCGAAACCATGTGCATGCGCGCGGTAAATCTGGTGTGGTCATTCGAATTCCTTCAGCGACAACAGCTGTGTTAGGCTTATGACATGAAACAACGTAGCTTTGTGCCCAAAGGGGCCGCCTGTTTTCACATTGATTATGATGGCCCGGGGACGGACATCTATTTTCTGCTCTTGCCCAAACTGACCATGCTTGCGCTGAGCGCGGCGGTGGAACCGTTACGCATCGCCAATCAGGTGACCAATAAAGAGCTATACCGTTGGCATTTGCTGACGGAAGACGGCGGGCCGGTTCAATGCTCCAACGGTATTGCCGTGACCCCAGATTACGACCTGATCAACCTGCCGAAATCCTCGATGGCATTTATATGTTCCGGGGTGGAGCCAATTGACAGCACAAGCAGCAAAATTTTGAACTGGATCGGTCGGCAACGTGCTTTTGGCTGTCAGATTGGGGGAATTTGCACCGGGGCATTTACCTTGGCCAAAGCGGGCCTTTTACAGGGGCGAAGCTTCACCCTGCATTGGGAAAACCAACCCGCCTTTGTCGAACATTTCATTGGACTGGAGCCCACCAACAATCTTTATGAAATCGACGATGGCGTCATGACCTGCGGCGGTGGAAACGCCTCGCTCGACATGATGCTGAACATGATCGAACGGGATCACGGAAAAGATCTTGCGGTGATCATTTCAGATATGTGTATCCATGCACGATCCAACACCCGAAAATCCCCCCAGAAATCCGCCTATTCCGAAGCATTAAGCGTTAGAAATCAGCACCTTATCAACGCGATGCAATTCATGAACGCCTCTCTCGAAGACAGCGTCAGCATGGACGAGGTGGCCAAAGAAGTGAATATTTCACGGCGCCAGCTGGAGCGGCTGTTTAAGCTTTACGTGCGCACGACACCGCTTCAATTCTACGCGGATCTTCGTGTGAAACGGGCCTATGCGCTGCTAAATGAAACCAGCCTGTCGATTACTGAAATTGCGGCGGCATCTGGGTTTACCAGCACCTCACAGCTTGCCATCCAGTTTCGAAAACGATTTGGGCATTCCCCCTCTTCGTTTCGCAAAACGTGGAACGACTGACCTCACAGCTTATCGCGGAGCGAAAACCACAACATCGCTGCCACCAATAGGGGCCAACGGAGCGTCGCCCCCCCCGGAAAGCGCGGCGTTGGAATATTTGCCATAAGATCAAATCGCTCCGCCTGCCCCGCCAACGCTTCTGCCGCCAATTTGCCGCCAAGCGTGGCCATCGCCACCCCGTGCCCGGAGTAGCCGGACGCCGACAGGATATTGCCGTTGAGCCGTGCAAAATGCGGCATGCGGTTGAACGTGATGCCCAATGTTCCGCCCCATGCATAATCAATGCGCGTGTCTTTCAGCTGCGGATAAATCTCTAGCATCGGTTTTGACACCAGCTTCACAATATCTTTCGGAAAGCGATAACCATAGCTTTCAGCCCCGCCAAACAGCATCCGATTATCCTCCGACAGGCGGAAATAATTGATCACAAATTTACTGTCCGCCACCGCATGCCCTTCGCGGATCAAACCCTTGGCGAAATCTTCCTCCAACGGTTCGGTCGCGAGGATATAATTGTTAATCGGCATCACCCGGGCCGCGACGTTTTTCTGTGCATGACCCAAATAACCATTGCAGGCCCAAAGAACGTAACGCGCAGAAATATCTGAACTTTCCGTCATCACCTGTGCAGGATCACCTTCAACCACCTTAGAAACGCGCGTTGTTTCAAAGATCCGCACCCCTTTGGCGGCAGCCGCACGCGCCATGCCAAACGCCAACCGCAAAGGATGCGTATGCCCGCCCCCCATATCCAAAGTACCGCCATGATAAACAGGCGATCCGCACAGATGGCGCATCTCGTCCTTGTCCACTGGCCGGATCAGATCATACCCATACTCTTCGTTCATTTTCCGCGCATAGGCGTGATTGTCCGGCACAAACCGCGCGCGGTGATCGGCATGTAAAACGCCATTGGTGAACCCCGCCTCTGGGGCGTATTCTGCCACCATATCGCGCACCAATTGCACAGATTCCAGTGACAGATCCCATAGCCTGCGGGCGGCGGTTTTGCCGACCATTTCCTCAAGCTCATCTTGCTCCAGCCGCTGCCCGGTGCCCACCTGACCACCGTTGCGACCAGAGGCACCGAAGCCAACCCGGTGGGCTTCAACCAACACAACATCAAAGCCCTTTTCGGCCATATGAAGCGCCGCAGACAGCCCGGTAAATCCGCCCCCGATGATGCACACATCACAGGATATATCCCCTTTGGCTTCGGGGTAAGGGCCGGGCGCATCCGCCGTCGCTGTGTACCAAGAGTTTGGGTACTGCCCAACGCGGTCATTAGCGGTAAGGATATCCATGATCATCTCACAATTGGAGGGGGGGTTGAGGCCCGCCACACGGCAGGCCTCGTCTTCAAAACCGGCTATCAGGCTTCAACAAACAGCCCCTGCGCCTTGATCTTTTCATAGGCCTGATCCAGTGACTTGCGCGCGCGTTCGATCAGGATGTCAATTTCCGCAGGCGTGATCACCAAAGGCGGTGCGATGATCATCCGATCCCCCACATGGCGCATGATCAGATTGTTTCCAAAGCTGCATTCCCGCGTGATGTACCCCACGGTGCCCGCGTCAGATGCAAATTTGGCGCGTGTTTCCTTGTTGGGGGTCAACGCAAGGGATGCCATCAGACCGATAATCTTGGTCTCTCCCACCATCGGATGATCCGCAAGCGAATGCCATTTTTCGGCCAGATAAGGTGCGGCCACATTGCGGACATGATCCACAATGTTTTCTTCTTCGATAATGCGCAGATTCTCAAGTGCAACAGCACAGGCCACCGGGTGACCAGAATAGGTATAGCCGTGGTTGAACTCGGTTCCCGCGAGAACACTGGCCACTTTATCGTTCACAATTGAACCGCCGATGGGCGCATAGCCAGAGCTGAGACCCTTTGCGATGGTCATAATATCTGGGGTAATACCCACAGTTTGCGACCCAAACCAATTGCCGGTGCGACCAAAGCCACAGATCACCTCATCGGCGATCAACAGAATATCGTATTTGTCGCAGATCCGTTGAATTTCAGGCCAGTAGCTGTCGGGCGCAATAATCACACCCCCTGCCCCTTGCACAGGTTCGGCGATAAAGGCAGCCACTTTATCGGCGCCGATCTCATTGATCTTCGCTTCGAGCTGCTGGGCACGCTCCAGACCAAAGTCTTCTGGCGAAGTATCGCCCCCTTCAGCCCACCAATGCGGCTGATCGATGAATTCAATTCCGGGGATTGGCAGGCTGCCCTGACCATGCATGCCCTTCATTCCGCCCAGCGACGTGCCGCCAACGGTTGATCCGTGATAAGCATTCCAGCGCGAAATAATCACGTCACGCTCTGGTTGACCCTTTTCGGCCCAATAGGTGCGCACCATCCGAATATTGGTGTCATTGGCATCAGATCCGCCATTTGCATAGAACACATGGTTCAAATCCCCTGGCGCCAATTCAGCAAGCTTCTGCGCCAATGCAAGAGCGGGAATATGAGTGGTTTGGAAAAACGTGTTGTAATACGGCAGCTCGCGCATTTGACGCGCAGCGACATCCGCCAGCTCATCCCGGCCATAGCCAATATTCACGCACCACAGGCCAGCCATTGCGTCTAGCACCTCTTCGCCTTCACTATCTTTTAGATAAACGCCCTTCGCGGAGGTGATGACTCGCGCCCCTTTTTGCTTCAATTCACCGTCAGCAGTGAAGGGGTGCATATGGTGTGCAGCGTCAATGGCTTGCAGCTCTGCAGTTGGCAGGTGATTCGTAATTTTGTTCATTTCGGACACTCCTAAGGCCGGTTCAACCGGCACATTCATACTTGCCACCAGAATATGATCAAAAAAAATGGTGTCAACGGGGAGCGTTAAATATGATCAAATATCTCCATCACGCAGGATCGATCTGACCTGTGCGATTCCCTGTTCAATGTCACCGTGAATGGCCTCGGCCACCCCTTGGGCATCTCCCGCCCGAAGGGCCGCAAGTGCCTCGGCATGTTTGTCCGGAAGGTTGGCGGTTCCATAGCGACCAAGAACCACGCGAAGCGACGGACCAGCCCGCAGCCAAAGCATATTTGCGATCGACAAAAGCACGTCCGTTCCCGCGCGTTCATATAGATAGGCATGGAACCGATAGTTGTTTTCCAGATAGCCGCGCACATCGCCACGGGCGATGGCCGCATTTACTTCGTCATCAAAGAAAACAAGGCGATCAACATCATCTTTCCCAATGTTTTCAACAGCCTTTCGGGCCAACTCTGGTTCCACGGATAGGCGCGCAAAGCTGATCTCTTCCCATTGCGCTATATCAGGATGCGGAACGGAGACCCGGCGATTGCCCTTGAACACCAAAGCCCCTTCAGAGGTGAGCCGTCGGATTGCTTCGCGCACCGGGGTCATGCCCACATCCAGTTCAGCGACCAAGCCCTGAATGGTCACTGGCTGTCCGGGCGCAAGTTCACCAAACAGTATCATATCGCGCAGTTTGCGATAGACCTTTTGGTGGTCCGGCAATTTGGCGGTTTTTTCTTCCACCTTGCTCTCTCCTGTCACAAAATCTTTGCCAATTCAGGCCACGTAGATAATCTTTTTTTGAACCCTAACCTGACACGGGTAATTTTACCATATTGCGCGAAGACGTTTTTTTTGATCAAATATCCAGCAACGGGCCAAAGGCTCATACACAGGGAGAATAAAATGAAGACTTCAATGCTTAAACTGGGGACCGCTCTTGCGCTGGTCGCCACTGCGGCCACCGCCGAAGAAGTGCGCGTTTATAATTGGTCTGACTATATCGACGAAGACTTGTTGGCCAAATTCGAAGCCGATACCGGGATTGAACTGATCTATGATGTGTTCGATTCAAACGAAGTGCTGGAAACCAAAATGCTGGCGGGTGGATCAGGCTATGATGTTGTTGTACCCACAGCATCCTTTATGGAACGCCAGATCACCGCTGGGGTATTTCAGCCCCTTGACCAATCTAAACTGTCCAATGCCGGTAATATTTGGGATGTGATTGCCCAGCGCACCGCGCAGTTTGACCCCGATAACGCCTATTCGGTCAACTATATGTGGGGCACCACTGGTTTGGGCGTGAATGTTGGCAAAGTCACCGAAGCATTGGGGGAAGACGCGCCAATTGACAGCCTTGCGCTTATCTTTGACCCTGAAAATATGGAAAAACTGGCTGGATGTGGTGTGCATTTCCTTGACGCCCCGGACGAAGTGATCCCGGCTGCGCTTAAATATCTGGGTGAAGACCCAAACAGCAAAGACCCCGAGGTGATCGCACGCGCAGAAGAAGTGCTGGCCCCGGTCGCCCCCTTCATTCAGAAATTCCACAGCTCGGAATATATCAACGCTCTGGCCAATGGCGAGATTTGTGTGGCTTTCGGCTGGTCCGGCGACGTGTTGCAAGCGCGTGATCGTGCGGATGAAGCGGAAAACGGCGTGGAAATCGCCTATAATGCTCCAAAAGAAGGCGCACTGATGTGGTTCGACCAAATGGCCGTGCCTGCGGATGCACCAAACGCGGAAGGCGCCCATAAGTTCATCAATTTCATTCTGGACGCACAAAACATGGCCGCCGCGTCAAACTATGTCTACTACGCCAACGGCAACAAAGCCTCGCAAGAGTTTTTGGAAGAAGACGTCATTGGCGATCCGGCGATTTATCCGTCGGCAGAAGCAATGGAAAACCTTTATGTTAAAGGTGCTTACCCATCCAAAGTTCAGCGGGTTGCCACCCGTCTTTGGACCAAAATCAAGTCGGGCACCTAAACCCACTTCTGCCCTCTGCGCCAACAAACTGGTTCGGCGCAGAGGGACCCATTTTTCCTGAGGATTGACCATGTCTGACGCCGCCAAGGCCTCCGCGCCTGTATTTGAACCTTGGAAAAATCCAAGCGAAAAACCCTTGATCCGCTTTGAAAATGTGACCAAACGCTTTGGTGATTTCACGGCCATCGACGACCTGACCATTAACATTTATGAACGCGAGTTTTTTGCGCTGCTCGGCCCGTCCGGTTGCGGAAAAACCACAATGATGCGGATGTTGGGCGGGTTTGAAACGCCGACCGAGGGGTCAATTACCATCGACGGTCAGAACATGTCTGCGGTGCCGCCGAACAAGCGGGCGGTGAACATGATGTTCCAATCCTACGCTTTATTCCCGCATCTTTCTGTTGCCGAAAACATCGCCTTTGGGCTGAAGCGCGACAAGCTTCCCGCAGATCGGATCGCCGCACGGGTCGAAGAGATGTTGTCGCTGGTTCAGCTCAATAGGTTTGCCTCTCGCAAGCCACATCAGATTTCCGGTGGCCAACGGCAACGGGTGGCGCTGGCGCGGTCACTGGCGAAAGCGCCGAAACTTTTGTTGCTGGATGAACCGCTGGGGGCATTGGACAAAAAGCTGCGTCAGGACACCCAATTTGAACTGATGGACATTCAGGAAACCACCGGCACCACCTTCGTTATTGTGACCCACGACCAAGAAGAGGCGATGACCGTTGCGTCGCGCATTGCGGTCATGGACCACGGGAAAATCGTCCAGGTCGATACGCCCGCCAAAATCTATGAAGAACCGGGTAGCGTCTATGTCGCTGATTTCATTGGGGATGTGAACTTAATCAAAGGCAAGGTTGTCAAATCTGGCAATGATCATGCCAGCATTTCCTGGGCCGAAGGCCAGCAAGATCTGATCGGCATTGCCCATGATGAAATCCCACATGGCACCGACGCCACACTGGCCGTCCGCCCGGAAAAGGTGACCATTTCCACCGACCGCCCCGAAGGGGTGACCAACGCCCTTAGCGGCAAGGTTCTGGACATCGCCTATCTTGGAAACATGTCGACCTATGTGATTGAGACGGCCAATGGCACGCTGATCAAAGCCCAAGCGGCCAATACGCGGCGCATCAGTCGCCGCGCAATCACCTGGGATCAGCAGGTCTGGCTGTCCTTTACCGACACAGCCGGTGTGGTGCTGACGTCATGAAACGATTTGCGCTGATCTCGATCCCGTATCTGTGGCTGCTGGCGCTGTTTCTGGTGCCGTTTCTGATTGTCCTGAAAATCAGCCTGTCGGACACCGAACTGGCCATCCCACCCTATACCCCCACGCTGGATATCGCCCAAGGATGGGCGGGGGTCCGCGAATGGTGGGCTGGTTTGGACATGGAGAATTTTGTCTGGCTGACCGAAGATGATCTTTATTGGAAAGCGTATCTCTCCAGTCTCAAAATCGCGATTATTTCGACCCTTCTGACACTGATGGTCGGTTATCCCATTGCCTACGGCATGACCCGCGCGCCGGATGAATGGCGCCCGACATTGATGATGCTGATCATCCTGCCGTTTTGGACCTCTTTCCTGATCCGCGTCTATTCCTGGAAAGCGATCTTGTCGAACGAGGGGTTTCTGAACCAATTACTGATCGGGATTGGATTGATTGACGAACCTCTGGTCATCTTAAACACCAACATCGCCGTGTATATCGGCATCGTTTACACCTATCTACCGTTCATGGTGCTGCCCATTTACGCCGCCCTCGAACGCTTGGATGAAAGCCTGTTAGAGGCGGCCGAAGATCTTGGCTGCTCGCGCTTCACCGCCTTCTGGTTGGTCACTTTTCCGTTGTCAAAACAGGGTGTTATTGCCGGGAGCTTTCTCGTCTTTATCCCCGCGATGGGCGAATACGTGATCCCGGCACTTCTGGGTGGGTCAAAAACCCTGATGATCGGTAAGGTGCTCTTTGAAGAGTTCTTTGCGAACCGCGACTGGCCTGTGGCCTCTGCGGTGGCGGTGGTGCTCTTGCTCATCCTGATCATCCCAATCGTGCTCTTCCAACGCAACGAAGAAAAACAACGGGAGGCGGGCAAATGAGAAAGCTCAGCTGGTTCAATACGCTCACCCTGACGCTTGGTTTTGCGTTCCTCTATATCCCCATGCTCATCCTGATCCTCTATTCGTTTAACGCGGGTAAGCTGGTCACCGTCTGGTCAGGGTTTTCGTTCAAATGGTACGGCGAGCTGTTTCAAAACGAAGCCTTTTTGCAAGCAGCCTGGGTCACGCTAAAAGTCGCTGTGGTCAGCTCTACTTTCGCAACCATCCTTGGGACTATGGCGGCTTATGTCATGGTACGGGCGGGGCGCTTTCGCGGGCGCACGCTGTTCTCTGGTATGATCTACGCGCCACTTGTGATGCCAGAAGTGATCACTGGCTTGTCGCTTCTCTTGTTGTTTATCGCCATCGGATTGGACCGCGGCGTGCTGACCATTGTTCTGGCCCATACAACCTTTTCAATGTGTTACGTCTCGGTTGTGGTGTCCTCGCGCCTTGTCACATTTGATCAGTCACTGGAAGAGGCCGCATTGGATTTGGGTTGCACCGGGTTTGAGGCGTTTCGCCTTGTCACCCTGCCGATCATCTTACCGGCCGTGATTTCCGGTTGGCTTTTGGCCTTCACCCTGTCCCTCGATGATCTGGTGATCGCAAGCTTCACCTCTGGTCCAAGCTCCACCACCCTGCCGATCAAAATCTTCTCAGCCGTACGTTTGGGGGTCACCCCAGAGATTAACGCCCTGTCGACCATTATGATTGGCCTTGTTACCATTGGTGTGATTGGAGCCTCCCTGACCTCAAAGCGCGCCATCGCTAAAAAACAAAAAGACGAAAGAGAAGCCATCTCATGAGCGATTTTCTGACCGAATATGCCGCCTATTGTGAAACCCACGGGCGCCCAGATCGCATCGAGCTGATGCTATGTGACATCAATGCAGTCTTGCGCGGAAAATGGCTGCCCGGCGATGATGAAAAGAAACTGGCCGAAGGCATGGTGCGCCTGCCCATTTCCACCTATGCGGCCAATATTCTGGGGGCCGAGGTTTCGGCGACCGGTTTAGGCATCATTGTGGGCGACCCTGACGGCCGGATTGTGCCCATTCCCGGCACCATGAAACCCGTCCCCTGGGCCAAAGGGAACATGGCACAAATCCAGGTTGAAATGCTTGACCCAGAAACCGGTGAGCTAAGCGAGTTGTCGTCGCGCAAATTGCTGGCAAATATGGTGGATCGTTTCCATGAAAAGGGCTGGCACCCGGTGCTGGCAAGCGAACTGGAATTTTACCTCATCCAGCCGCGCAACAGCGAAGACGATGCACCAGTCCCCCCCGTTCGCAGCCCGGATGCGCAAAATTACGACCTAGAGGTGTTGGAGCGCATGAAAGATGTGCTTGACGATATTCTGGAGGTTTCGGCCATTCAGGGGCTTGCCACGGACACCTTGATCGCAGAATACGGCCCCGGCCAATTCGAGGTGAATTTCCACCATACCGATGATGTCATGAAAGCCGCCGACACCGCACTTTTGTTCAAACGCTTGGTGCGCGGTGTAGCGCGCAATCACGGGCTGGAAGCCACCTTTATGGCCAAACCCTATGCCGATTTCCCCGGCAATGGCATGCATCTTCACGCTTCGGTCGTGGATGCGGATGGGAAAAATATCTTTGATGATGGCAGCGGAAAGGCGTCTGACACGCTGCGCGCCGCGGTCGGTGGCACGCTTGAAACCATGCGTGACCTACACGCCATTTTCGCCCCACATCTGAACTCCTATCGCCGCTATCGCCCGATGAGCTTTTCCCCTTCCGCCCCCGACTGGGGCTATGACAACCGCGCCGCCGGTGTGCGTTTGCCAGAAGTGAAAGGCCCCGCCGCACGCTTGGAACACCGGATCGCGGGCGCCGATGTGAACCCCTATCTGGTCATCACCGCGATCTTGGGCGGCATGTTGCATGGTCTGGAGACCAACCCGGATCTGCCGCTGCCGCTGGATGATCCAAACGCCGAAACCGCTCCGCGCCTCACCGCCGATTGGATCCGTGCTGTCGACCGCTTTTCCCAATCTGACATTGCGTCCAAAATTTTTGGCGAGCGTTATCGCGATATTTATTCTGCGATCAGGCTCGATGAAATCGATCAGTTGACGAATGAAATCAGCCAGGTGGAATACCGCGCCTATCTTGGTCGGCTGTAACCCATGACGCGCCGTATCTATGAACCATACGCTTATTCAGATGCGGCGCGGACGGAGTGTATCTGGCCCCTGCCCGACCACCCATGGTCCCAGCTAGACGGCGATGTCGCCTGCGAGGTTGCAGTGATTGGCGGCGGCTATACTGGCCTGTCTGCGGCCTTACATCTGGCGCAATCCGGTGTGTCCGTGACCCTTTTGGAAAGCGAGAAACCTGGCTGGGGCGCCTCGGGGCGCAACGGGGGGTTTTGCTGTGTTGGCGGCGATAAGCTTGGGTTCACTAAAATCGCAAAACGATTTGGGAACGATGCCGCAAAGGCCTATTTCACCACCCAGTGTGATGCCATAGATCTTGTCCGCAACATATTGGACACACACAACATTGACGCCGATACACATTCAGATGGCGAGCTTCAACTTGCCCATCGACCACAGGCGGTTTCCGATCTGAAATCAGAGGCAGAACAGCTGAGAAACCTGGGCGTTTCCTCACTGTTCATCCCCGGTGATGCCCTTGCGGACCACGGAATGTCTGGCACGTTTCAGGCAGGCCTTCATGTTCGATTGGGGTTTGCCTTGAACCCCGGAAAATATGTCTTTGGTCTTGCGCGCGCAGCCCAAGAGGCAGGCGCCGACATTCGCGCGCACAGCCCCGTCACTCGGATCACCCGCGAAGGGGGCCGCTATGTACTGCATGCAACCACAGGCACGCTGCGGGCAAAAAAGCTTATCCTCGCAACCAACGGATATTCATCGGATGATATACCAAATTGGTTGCGCGGCCGTTACATGCCCCTGCAATCCAATATACTTGTCACCCGAGTTTTAAGCGATGAAGAGATAGCTGCCCAAGGCTGGACCACGGATCTCATGGCCTATGACACCCGAAATTTACTTCATTACTTCAGAATGTTACCCGATAGACGTTTTCTCATGGGAACACGCGGAAATATTGCTGCCACCCCGCAGGGGCAGCTGCAGATGCGAGGCAAAATCCAACGAGACCTCTCAGCCTTATTTCCCCAATGGGCCCATGTTGAAACCCCAAACTTCTGGTCTGGACTGGTCAGCTTGTCACGGGATCTCCTGCCGTATATTGGCCCTATTGGGCATTGGAAGAACGCCTGGACCGGAATGAACTATCACGGCAATGGACTTGCGATGAGCACTTGGGCTGGCGCACAATTGGCCCAGCTGGCGATGGGGAAAACCGCAGGATCAAAGGTTCATCAAAGCCCCCTGAAACGCTTTCCAATGGCAGCGTTCCGGCGCAATTATCTGCACGCCGCATTTTTGGGATATCGGCTGATAGACGGCCCTGCGCCATCATCCCCCGAAACGTGCAACCGACGCAGAACCCCGTAACTTAACTGCCGGACAATACCTCTTTATAGGTCTCGCGCATCACGTTTTTCTGCACTTTACCCATCGTGTTACGCGGCAGCGCCTCAACAAGGATCACCTTTTTGGGCTGCTTAAACTTGGCCAGCATTCCTGACAGGCCAGCCATCACATCCGCCTCGACAATGTCGGCCCCGTCTTTGGGTACGACAACAGCCACAACACCCTCGCCAAAATCGGCATGGGGCACGGCAATAACTGCACTCTCCAATACTCCGGGCAGATCATCAATCACCCCCTCGACCTCTTTTGGATAGACGTTAAAGCCGCCGGTGATAATCAGGTCTTTACCGCGTCCGACAATGGTCACATAGCCCGCGTCATCCACAAACCCAAGGTCACCCGTGATAAACCATCCATCAGGGCGCAGCTCTTCTGCGGTTTTCTCCGGCATCTGCCAATAGCCCGCAAAGACGTTGTCGCCGCGCACTTCAATCACGCCAATCTCGCCTTTCGGCAGCGGATGGCCCGTGTCAGCATCCACCACCTTCAATTCCACCCCCGGCAAAGGAAAGCCAACAGTGCCAGCGCGACGATCCCCATCATATGGGTTCGACGTGTTCATATTGGTTTCGGTCATACCGTAACGTTCCAAGATCGCGTGTCCTGTGGTGGCGCGCCATTGGTCATGGGTTTCGGCCAGCAGAGGGGCGGAACCTGACACAAACAGACGCATATTTGCCGCGGCCTCGCCCAAACGAGGGTCTTTCAAAAGCCGAGTATAAAAGGTCGGAACGCCCATCAATGCCGTGGCCTTTGGCATGGCGCGCAACACCGCATCGGCATCAAACCCACCCATAAAAATTGCCTGTGCGCCCGCCATCAAGGTCACATTTGTTGCCACAAAAAGCCCGTGCGTGTGGAAAATGGGCAAGGCATGGATCAGCACATCTTGCTTGGTAAACCGCCAGTAATCGCGCAACACTTCAGAATTTGATGCAAGCGCACGGTGGGTCAACATCGCGCCCTTCGAACGCCCGGTGGTGCCTGATGTGTAAAGGATCGCGGCAAGGTCCAGAGGGCCGCGCGCTACCGCCTCAAACCCCGGTGACATCGCATCACGCGCAGTCAACAATGTGCCAGAGCTGCCCACCCCCAAGGTCAGGACATGCGCCACACCTGCCGCAGTGGCAATCGGTGTCAACAGGTCTAAACGTGTCGGATCACAGACAAAAACACGAGGGGATGCGTCACCGAGAAAATAGGAGACTTCGTCAGGCGTATACCCCGTATTCAACGGCAAAAAAACCGCCCCTGCCAGCACCGTTCCCACATAGAGTTCCAGCATTGGAACCTCTTTTGGGGCCTGCACCGCCACCCGGTCCCCCGGCGCGACCCCAAGCCCGATCAACATCGCAGCCATGCGTTCAGCATTTGCCCAAAACGCGCCGAAACTCACCTGCTGACCACTGGTGAAATCGGTCAGAAACACCGAATCGTGCCGCCCGTCAGACGCTTGAGAGATGGCATGGGCAAGGTGGTTTTGACTGTACATTTGTGCTCTCATCTTTGTTGATTATGCGTCTATCTGTCGATTATCCGGACGTGACAACCGGGTCAATTGGACGATTTGGCCCGCCCATCGCATCTTCGATCCATTTGGCAACGGCAAGCACTTTTGCCTCACCGCGCGGCGGGCCGATCAACTGCATCCCTACGGGCAGGCCGTCATCAGACCAGCCGACAGGCACCGAAATGGAGGGCAACCCGGCAGTGGTTGCCAAAAAGGCAAAACGCAGCCAATCCATATATCCACTCAGGGTTTGCCCACCCACCTCGCGCACCCATTCCTCGGATTGCGCATGGGGCATATTCCCCACCACGGGGCAGGCCAGAACATCATAACCGTTTAAAAACTCGCGAATATTATCGTAGATGACAGAGCGGCCCAGCTGTGCCTCAGCAAACTCCACAGCCGTAAGCGACATCCCATAAGCAAGATTTTCAGCCAGTGTAGGTTTGAAATTCTGGGTCAAGGATTTGGGGGCTTTGGCAAAATTTGCAGCCCACATGAAGCCGCGCAATTGGTGATAGGTCCGCTCAAGATTGGGCAACGCCGGGCAAGCCTCGTCCACCCTGGCGCCGGCCCGTTCTATCAGTGTCATTGCGCGTGACAAATAGCGGGCCATTTCCGCATCCACCGGGGCAAATCCCCCAAGGTCTGGTGCCCAAGCTATGCGCGGCCGAGACACCCGGACAAGCGCATCCTGATAGGAGGTCACGGGTCTGGGAAAACTGATCGGAGAGCGATCATCAAATCCCGTCATAGCATCCAAAAACAACGCACAATCTGTGACCGAACGCGCCATTGGCCCCTCGACACCTTCCCCCATGAACCCAGTCACGGACCCACGCGCGACCAACCCCGGCGAGGTCCGCAACCCCACCACGCCGCAATAGGCCGCAGGCGTACGCAGGCTGCCACCGTGATCTGATCCATGGGAGAGCCAGAATGTTCCAGTGGCAAGCGAGACCGCCGCTCCGCCCGACGATCCCCCCGCGTTCAGACATGTGTCATAGGGGTTTAATGTTGCGCCAAACACATCATTAAAAGTATTGCCCCCGGCACCAAATTCAGGCGTGTTGGTCTTGCCCATGACCAGCCCACCCCGCCCCTCAAGTCGCAACACCAATGGATCACTGTCCGCAGGGATATTCTGAGCCAATGCCTTGGTGCCAAAGGTGGATCTCACCCCTGCAACGGCAGTTAAATCCTTGATACCAATTGGCAATCCCGCCAACCAACCGGGATCATCAACGTCGCGCGGCAGTCCGTTCGCATGGTTGCGGGCACGCTCAATGCACCGGGTTGGAACAGCATTTACCTTCGGATCCACCTGATCCAAGCGCGCATCGACAGCGTCGATCAGCTCTTGCGGGGACAGGTCCTTATGCTTGAGCAACCGCACCACGACATGCGCTTCCAATGCGCAAAGTTCTGAGCCTGTAAAAGCCATTTTGCTCTCCCGTTTTCGATAGTCTAACGCCTTGGGATCAGGTTTCAATTGGATCAATACGTTTACAAACCTGTGGTTGGGTTTGGACGTTTGGATGACCAGTGTTTCGTGAATGGTCTCAAAAACTAGAAAACTAGAAAACTAGAAAACTAGAAAACTAGAAAACTAGAAAACTAGAAAACTAGAAAACTAGTATTCCCGTATCCCTCACCGTCAACCACCCAAATAAAAAGGGCGGAGTTTCCCCCGCCCCTTCTAGGTTGAGTAATATCCAGTTATTTCTGAGTTATGCGGCCATCCAACTTTGGCGTCACAGGGCCCATTGCGGCCATATACTCGGCTGTCACATCTGCCAGGTCAGGGCCATAATCATAGGCGTTCTGAGCATCCCGGAACATTTTGAACCCGTCGCCGCCGTTGCGCACATAGTTGTTGGACACGACGCCATAGACCTTGGCAGGGTCAATCGCCATGAATGCGTCCCCTTCCATCACCATCACGTCTGACACCCGTTCGCCCGCAGGTTTGGACACATCAAAGGTAAATTTGATCCCGGCAACTTGTGGGAAACGACCAGCACCTTCTTCGTGCTGGCTCACACCGTTCTCAAGCGCGGCAACGATGGTTGCCCCATCCACCTGAAAAGTCGACAGCGTGTTTTGGAACGGCAGGACCGTCAAGACTTCGCCCATGGTCACTTCACCCGCATCAATGGATGCCCGGATACCGCCACCGTTTTGAATGGCAATCTGCACGCCCTGATCTTTCACACGCGCAAGCATCGCGTCCGCAATGATATTGCCCATCGCACATTCGGCCGCACGGCAGGATCCGCGCTCGCCATCAATTGCCTCAGCCGTACTGGCAACCACTTTGCTGCGGATTTCTTCCAACGGAGCAGCTGCTTCTGCGATACGCGCTTTGGTGGCTTCATCTTCCGCAACGGCACCGTCCATGATGATTGGCTCACCTTTGGCCTCAGTGATGTTGCCATCATCGTCAAAGGTCACATTCAGCTCGCCAAGGAACTTGCCATACGCATAGGCCGACACAATCGCGGTGCTGCCAACCATGGTTGGGTACGGACCTTCGGCACGCTCATTTGTGTTTGAAAGCAAGGTGTTGGTATGACCGCCAACAATCACGTCGACGCCCGTTGTGCCCGCCGCAACCTTCTGGTCCACACCATAGCCAGAATGGCTGAGCACGATGATTTTGTTCACGCCTTCGGCAGTCAACTTGTCGACTTCACCCTGAACAGCACCCACCGGATCGGTAAAGATCACATTGGCACCGGGGCTTGCCAGCTCGTCCGTGTCTTGTGGGGTCAGGCCAATCAGGCCGATTTTCTCGCCGCCACGCTCAATCACAGAAGACTTCGCCAGTTTCCCATGCAGCAAAGGTTCGCCCGAGACATCTGCGTTCGACATCAATACCGGGAAGTCGACCGCATCCATGAACCCACGCAGAACTTCTGGACCATCATCAAATTCATGGTTGCCGACGGTCATCCCGTCATAGCCCATTTTGTTCATCATCTCGGCGGCCAGCTTGCCTTTGTAATAGGTGTAAAACAGCGTGCCTTGGAATTGGTCGCCACCATCCACAAGGATCGAGTTGTTTGACCGCGCGCGCGCATCGGCAAGGGCAGTGATCAAACGGGCTGACCCACCAAAGCATTTGCCCTCGGTGTTGTCTTCTGCCGAACAGCCGCTGTCATATTTCGAGATCGGCTCAAATCGCGCGTGAAAGTCATTGGTGTGCAAAATGGTCAGCGAATAATCCGCTGCCGCCATACCGGATGTCATGGCCAGCGCACCGGCCGTGGTCAAAAATCGTTTCAACATGGGAACCCCCCTGAATGTGGTCCAAATTTTGTGATGGGCAAGAGTTGCGCGAGTCGGGGGGGCTTGTCAAAGCCCCTCCAAGATGCCGCAACGGCAACCTGTGACAGGAATGGCGATTTTTTGCTGACAGATCTTGTTAACAATCCGCAGCTTGGCCTATCATAGAGAACAACTCACCGCCCAAATCGGCAAGATACATAGAGGTGAACATGCAACGATATCGGCGTGATATGCGCGGCCATGGCGCCAATCCCCCAAAAGCAAACTGGCCACAGGGGGCCAAAGTCGCGGTGCAATTTGTGCTGAATTACGAAGAGGGTGGCGAGAACTGCATCTTGCATGGCGACCCGGCATCCGAGGCATTCCTGTCCGACATTCCCGGCGCCGCCCAATGGCAAGGCCAGCGCCACTGGAACATGGAAAGCATCTATGAATACGGCGCGCGGGCTGGATTTTGGCGTTTGCATCGCCTGTTCACCGGGGCCGGCATTCCCCTGACCATCTACGGGGTCGCCACCGCATTGGCACGCAGCCCCGACCAAGTGGCCGCGATGAAATCCGCAGGATGGGAAGTCGCCAGCCACGGCCTAAAATGGGTCGAACATAAAGACATGCCCGCCGAAGAAGAACGCGCCCAAATCGCTGAAGCCATCCGGTTGCACACCGAAGTGGTCGGCACCCGCCCACGCGGCTGGTACACGGGGCGCTGTTCGGAAAACACTGTTCGCCTTGTCGCCGAAGAAGGTGGTTTTGATTACATATCAGATACTTACGATGATGACCTACCCTATTGGCTAGAGGTTGGCGCGCAAGATCAATTGATCATTCCCTATACGCTTGAGGCCAATGACATGCGCTTTGCAACCGCCCCGGGCTGGGTCACGGGGCGCGATTTCGAAGATTATCTGACCGATGCCTTTGATGTGCTTTACGCTGAAGGTCAGGCCGGGCGCCCCGCGATGATGACCGTGGGACTGCATTGCCGCCTGATCGGGCGGCCCGGAAAAATTGCAGGGCTAAAACGCTTTATTGACCATATTCAATCACACCCCGGCGTCTGGTGCCCGCGCCGGATTGAGATCGCACAGCATTGGGCCAAGACCCACCCGCACCTGCGTATGGAGCGCCCCAGCCAGATGGCGAAAGAACGGTTTGTCACGGCCTATGGCGGCATTTTCGAACATTCCCCTTGGGTGGCTGAACGCGCCCATGGCCTTGAACTGGGGCCTGCCCATGACGGCCCGGCAGGCGTTCATAATGTGCTATGCCGGGCGTTTCGCACAGCAAGCCTGACGGAACGGCTAGGGGTCTTGAACGCGCACCCGGATCTGGCGGGAAAGCTCGCCCGAGCCGGCCGATTGACCGCCGAGAGCACGTCCGAGCAATCGACAGCCGGGCTTGATATGCTCACCGATGAAGAGCGCGCGACCTTCACCACCCTCAACACTGCCTATGTGGAAAAACACGGATTTCCCTTTATTATTGCGGTGCGCGACCACAGCAAAGCCTCGATCCTGGAGGCGTTTCGACGTCGGATCAGCCAGAGCACGGACGCCGAATTTGAGGAAGCCTGTCGCCAGGTAGAACGCATTGCAGAGTTCCGACTGATGGACGCGTTTTCATGACCCTCATCGCCCAGCCCCTGACCTCGGCCACCTTTGCGCCCTTTGGCGATGTGTTGGAACTGACAGATCGCGACAGCCTGACCATCAATGCCGGCATGTGCCAGCGCCATCACGACCTGGCCCAGCTGGACTTCGGATCTGGCAGGGCAGGCATTAGCCTATTTGACGGCAAACCGCGCAGCTTTCCCTATGCGCTTGATCTGGTGGAACGTCACCCCGAAGGATCACAAGCTTTTATCCCGATGAACGGGGTGCCCCTTCTGGTCACAGTCTGCGCGGATAAAAACGGGATCCCCGACACGCCACACGCGTTCATCATGCGGTCGGATCAAGCCATCAACCTGCATCGCGGCACTTGGCACGGGGTGTTGGCGCCACTGGACCGGCAGGGGCTTTTTGCGGTGATTGACCATATTGGTACGGCGCCCAATCTGGAAGAACACCGCTTTGATACCCCATGGATCATCGTCTCGCCCCACCCAGAAACACCCGTCAGGGGGCATTGATTGCATTCATCCCTTATAGCCCTTATTTATCACGCCAAATCGTGCCCAAACACGCCCAAACACGCATTGGACAGGCCATGAAGGCGACCATCGAAGACCGGATTGAGAAGACAGTACAAGAGGCCATCGCCGAACGTCGCCTGCCGCCTGGCACCAAACTGGGCGAGCAAGCCTTAAGCGATATGTTTGCCTGCAACCGGGCCAATGTGCGCCGGGCGTTGGCATCACTGGCCGCGCAAAATGTGGTGGATTTGATCCCCAATCGCGGCGCTTTTGTCATCTCGCCCTCGCCCAAAGACGCGCGGGATATTTTCCAAGCGCGCCGCGCCATTGAACGCACGGTATTGCGGCAAGCCTGCAAAAACCTGAAACCCGCGGATTTGGACGATCTGAACGCGATTTTGCGCGACGAAGACGACGCCCGGTCTGATGGCGACACCCCACGTGCGCTGCGCCTTTCCTCTGCCTTTCACCTGCGCATTGCTGAGATTGCAGATAACGCCGTACTACAACGGTTTTTGGCGGATTTGACCATGCGCTCCGCCTTGATCATCGGGCTTTACGGCGCGGATGAGGGGACCAATTGCGACAAAGGCGAACATGGGCGCATTGTAGCCGCTTTGGCCGCCCGCAATGAGGCACAGGTGTTGGCAGAAATGGACCGGCACTTGTCGCATCTCGAGGCGGATTTGCGCTTTGATCCTCCGCAGGACAGACCCGCTGCCCTGCGCGATTTACTGATGCGCGATTGATCAGCCAAAGCTAAGCGGCATGTGCCGGTTTACATCCTTATAGAGAAGATAGCGAAACGGCCCGGGCCCACCCGCATAACAGGCCTGCGGGCAAAAGGCACGCAGCCACATAAAATCACCGGCCTCCACTTCGACCCAATCCTGGTTAAGCCGGTAAACCGCTTTTCCTTCAAGCACATACAATCCGTGCTCCATCACATGGGTTTCGGCAAACGGAATCACGCCGCCGGGCTGAAACGTCACGATATTGACGTGCATATCGTGGCGCAGGTCGGTTGGGTCCACAAAACGAGTTGTGGCCCAGGCGCCGTCGGTGTCCGGCATCAATGTGGGGGCGACATCCTGGTCGCTGGTCACAAAGGCATCCGGCGCATCCAGCCCCTCGACCGCGTGATACGCCTTGCGCACCCAGTGAAATTTGGCTGGTGCTTTCCCCGTTGCCCGTAGCGTCCACTTTGCTGACGGCGGAAGATAAGCATAGCCACCTTCGCTCAATTCATGCGCAATCCCATCAATGGTCAGGGTCAACGCGCCACCAACCACAAACAACACGCACTCCACGTTTTCATCGGTCTCGGGCCGGTCAGACCCACCGCCGGGCTGCACCTCTGCAATATATTGTGAAAACGTCTCGGCAAAGCCCGACAGCGGGCGTGCAATCACCCAAAAGCGAGCGCCGTCCCAAAATGGCAGGGCCGAGGTCACAATGTCGGAAAACGTGCCTTTGGGGATAACCGCGTAAGCCTCTGTAAACATGGCGCGGTCGGTCAGAATTTGCGTTTGTGGCGGCAGCCCGCCCGACGGGGCGTAATAGGTGGGTTTGCTCATGGTGGGCCTTTTTCAAACTGCGTGTTTCGCGCGTTTCGAATGATCCCTGTCTCAGGTTTAATTCAAAACGCTTTAGGTATGCCAGCACATTGTTAACAAATTCTCCTGCCGAGCCAACCCAATTCCACATTCCAGCCCTTCAACCCACGGCATAACCTTGACGCGGGCTGCCCTGCTTGGCATGTGATCCCCATGCTGATTTACAAAATCCTCCGGGCCCCGGAATGGGCCGAACTTCAAGCCGCCGGACGCACCAACGGCGCGCCCGTTGATCTGGCTGACGGTTTCATCCATTTCTCGACAGCAGATCAGGTCAAAGAAACTGCGGCAAAGCATTTCGCAGGGGCCAGTGAGTTGGTTCTTGTGGCCTTTGAAGCAGACACAATGGGGGATGCGTTGAAATGGGAAGTGTCGCGCGGCGGCGCATTGTTCCCCCATCTGTTCCGAGAGTTGACCTTATCAGAGGTCCAGTGGCATCGCCCATTGCCGCTGAAAGAAGACGGGCATGATTTCCCGGAGGATATGGTATGAACATCGTCGAAAAACTGGCCATCAAAGCCTTGCATCAAGTGGATCCTGAACGCTCGCACGCATTGTCCGTTATGGCCTTACGGGCCGGCATTGTGCCTTTGGTTGGCGATGTGACCAGCGAGCGGCTCCGAACCAATTTCTGCGGGATGGAGATTCTGAACCCCGTGGGTCTGGCCGCCGGATACGACAAAAACGCCCAAGCGGTTGCACAGCTCAGCCAAGCCGGATTTGGATTTATCGAGGTCGGAGCCATCACTCCGCGCGCCCAACCCGGCAACCCAAAACCGCGCCTGTTTCGCCTGACGGAAGACAAGGCCGTGATCAACCGGTTTGGCTTTAACAACGAAGGGATGGAGGCCGCAAATGCGCGCCTTGCTCGTCGCGACCGCCGCCGCCCCGTGCCGGTTGGCCTGAACCTTGGGGCGAACAAAGACAGCGACGATCGCGCCGCTGATTTTGCCAAAGTCCTGGAATGCTGTGGTCCGAATTTGGATTTCGCCACGGTGAATGTTTCCTCACCCAACACAGAAAAACTGCGCGATTTACAGGGGGCCGATGCGCTGCGCGGGTTGTTGCAAGGTGTGCAGGATGTGCGTGACAAGCTGGATAAATACATCCCCGTTTTCTTGAAAATCGCCCCAGATCTGAGCGATGATGAGCTTTCAGAGATCGTCGATGTGGCGCTTGAGGTGAACATTGACGCCGTAATTGCAACCAACACGACATTATCGCGCGAAGGTTTGAAAAGTGCACATAAATCGGAAATGGGCGGGCTTTCCGGGCCGCCATTGTTCGAAAAGTCTACGCGTGTGCTGGCAAAGTTAAGCCAGTTGAGCGACGGAAACCTGCCTTTGGTCGGTGTGGGCGGCATTGCCTCTGCGGAAGATGCCTATGCCAAAATCCGCGCGGGGGCTTCGGTTGTGCAACTTTACTCCGCGCTCGCTTATCACGGGCTGAGCTTGGTCGAAGAGATCGCCCGCGGGTTGGATGACCTGTTGGCGCGCGATGGGTTTGACCATGTCAGCGACGCCGTTGGCACCGGCCGCGAGGACTGGCTATGAGCGGTATCACCATCTGGCACAATCCACGCTGTTCCAAATCCCGCCAAACACTTGCGCTGATCGAGGACAGAGGCACCGTGCAGATCCGTAAATACTTGGACGACGCGCCAAACGAAGATGACATCCGCAGCGCATGTCAGGCCATGGGCATCGCCCCAATTGCAATGATGCGTACCGGTGAACCCCTGTTCAAAGAGCTTGGATTAAGTAAAACGGATAGCGATGACATGCTGATCAAAGCCATGGCCACACATCCCATTTTGATTGAACGCCCAATTGTGTTTCACGGCGGCAAAGCCCGTATCGGCCGCCCCCCTGAAAGCGTGCTTGAGATCCTTTAACAGGCAGCCATTAAGAGGCGTCAGCCTGAACGCTGCGTTCAAGTGCGGGATAGCGCAAAAGCAATGTGATCCCGCGCATGGTCAGGCTGATCAAAAGCGCAATCCACAACCCGTGGTTTCCATAAACGGGCATCAACAGATATAGGGCAATCGCATAAGCAAGAGCTGAGATTGCCATCATATTGCGCATGTCCGCCGAACGCGTGGCGCCGATAAAAATCCCATCCAGCATCCAACTTGGCCACCCCAAGATGGGCGATAACACCATGTAAATCAAAAAAACTTTCGCAACCATACGCACATCTTCTGCGGTGGTCATCAGGTCAATGATCCATGGTCCAAACAGCCAGAAACATAGCCCCATGGTGATCGCAATCCCGGCGGCCCAATAGCTGGCCATCACAGACGCCCGCCGAAGGGCGCTCGCATTTCGCGCACCAACCGCCTGGCCCACCAGTGCCTCTGCCCCATAGGCGAACCCATCCATCGCATAGGCCGTGACGGTCAGGAATTGCAAAAGCACCTGATTGGCGGCCAGCTCCACATCGGAAAACGACGCGCCAACAAAGGCGAAGCTGACAAAGATCGCTTGCAACAAAAGCGATCGGATCAGGATGTCGCTGTTCACCACCGCCATGCGTTTCAGGATCACCCGGTCGAGAATGCGTTTGGGGTTGGCCCAGCCGGGAATTTGAAACGCGTCACGACACAGGTAGAGGCCAAACGCCAACCCGCTCCATTCCGCGATCAACGTCGCAAAGGCCACGCCGCCCACGCCCCAACCAAGCCCAAGCACGAACCAAAGATCGAGCAGGATATTGATTGCGTTCATTAAAAGCTGAAGCCACATCACGCCGCGCGCCCGCTCAATCGCGATCATCCATCCGGTGATGGCATAAAGCCCAACGGCAGCCGGGGTCGAGAAAATGCGAATTTGCAGATAAGTCTGTGCGAGGTTTTCAACTTCTGGCGAAGCAGGGGCGGCTTGTAGGGCGGCCCAAATGAGCGGAGCTTGAAACACAATCATGCCCAGCCCGACAACAAAGGCGATCATCAAGGCACGCATCAGCATGGCAGAGGTTTCCAGCCGGTCACCCGACCCGTAAACCTGCGCCGTCATGCCCGTGGTGCCCATACGCAAAAAGCCAAACACCCAGATCAGCGCTGAGAGAACCCATGCACCAATTCCCACCGCCCCAATGGGGGCCGCTTCGCCCAGCTGCCCAACAACGCCCGTGTCCACCACCCCCAAAATCGGCACGGTGATGTTTCCCAACACAATGGGAACCGCCATGTGCAGGATACGTTTATGGGTGATCTCTTGCGAGCTTTGATGGGCTGGATAGCTCAAGTTACTCTGCGAGGTTTGGCATTAGAAAATGGCCAGTGGCTTGGGCGAAAAGCTTGTTTCGATTGTCTTGCCAGGCTTCCACATGCACCGACGCATACCGCCGCCCAGATCGCACAACCCGCGCACGCGCATAGGCATCGCGCGGCAGGCCGGACCTTAGGTAATCTATTGAAAAGTCGATGGTTTTCGGCAAACGCCGCAGGGCCTCATCCCGTAGATCCGTTTGATCCAGAACGCCAGCCTCCATATCCGACCACAGACCAACCCATGTTAGTTCAATCACCGCTGCAGTCTCTAAAAAGGCCGCCGTCACGCCACCATGGATCGCGGGCAACATTGGGTTGCCGATCAGCTTTTCAGCGAAGGGAAGAATGGCTGTCAGCTCATCCCCATGTCGTTCAACTTCGATCCCGAGAAACTTTATGTAAGGGACGCCATTGACCAGCGCTGACAAAGTGCTGTCGCGACGGTGTTTGATAACTTCAACCGGTTCGGGGCGGGGGCGTTTTGGCGTAGAGGTCATGACAATGCCTCGTTGGATTTGCGACGCGGGTCACCATCAGCGGTGAAAGCCCCTGTTGCGGTTGCCACAGGGCGGTTTTCATCCTCGTCCAGGGCCACCGCGCGCACGAACGCGACGGAACGGGTGACATTGTAACAGGTCGCCTTGGCGGTGATCCGTTGTCCCGGAGTGGCGGGTCGCATGTAATCAATACGCAAATCAATGGTGGCGGTGATGGCAGGGGCGTCCGGGTGGCTCATCACCGCGGCCCCGCAACAGGTATCCATCAACGCGGACACCGCCCCGCCATGGATCACACCGGTACGCGGGTCGCCCACAAACCGTTCATCATAAGGCATGGTGATGGTTGCCTCGCCCTCTCCAATGTCGACAAGCGTCATGCCCAGCGCGCGGCAATGAGGGATCGCTTCGGTAAACCCGCGCGCAATTTCCGCTTTTTTCTCAGGAGTTAGGTCGGTGGTCATACGCAAAATCCATCTGGTGCTGCCCGTATTCTTGCCGCCTTTTATTGGCCCTTGCAATTCAATGAGCAAGCCCGTAGTTTGCACTTGCGAATTATTCTCAATTGCAAGAAAGAGCCGACATGGCCATCCTGACCGCCACCCTTCCCCCTATCGGTGCTCTCCGTCCCAAACGGCTGCTGGTCTTTGCCATCCTGGTTGTGCTTGCTGTCGCACCGGGGGAATTGGGCAACCTGACCCGCCAGTTGATGACGGATGCCTATGTGCAAGTCTCTGTGTTTGTCGCGGCCACTTTGCTGATCTTTTATGGCGCCGAGCGGGTTTTTAAGTTCAATATCGGCACAGCGCTTTCCAATGCGAAGATGGCTCAGGTGCCACTGGCCGCCTTGCTGGGGTCCACTCCCGGCTGTGGCGGCGCGGTGGTGGTGGTTGCGGCCTATAGCTCGGGTCATGTGGGGTTTGGTGCGGTGGTTGCCACGCTGACCGCAACCATGGGCGATGCCGCATTTCTGCTGATCGCGACCCGGCCAGATGCCGCTCTGGTGGTGTTGCCTCTGTCCTTTGTTGTCGGCATTATATCAGGCTGGCTGGTGGACCGCTTCAACACAATCGAGTTTCGAGAAACCAATACAGCGGCCTGTGACCTTGCCCCCCTGATTGGAAAACTGCGCCCGCAAGACATCACCTATTTGCTGCTCGCCATTCCCGGTTTCATCGTGGGGGCAGCGCAATTGGGCCAAGTGACCATTGACCATATCCTTGGTGTACCAATTCTGTGGATCGCTCTGGCCGGGACGTTTCTGGGCCTGTTCATCTGGTCCACATCCGTATTGATGGCCATGACCCATGCCGATGACCACCCCCTGACGCGCATGGCAGAGGAAACCAGCTTCATCTCTGTCTGGGTGATCGGCGCCTATCTGGCCTATGACTACATCGCAACATTTGCGGGCGTTGATATTGCGCAAATGTTTGAAACCATCGCCCCGCTGTTGCCTTTGATGGCAATCCTGATCGGCTTCATTCCCGGCTGTGGGCCGCAGGTTCTGGTGACCACTCTTTATCTGAATGGAGTTGTCCCCTTTGCCGCCCTGATGGGGAATGCCATTTCAAATGATGGGGATGCCCTGTTTCCGGCCATCGCCCTGAATCCCAAGGCGGCTGTGATCGCAACCGTCTATTCGGCAGTGCCCGCCCTAATCATGGGCTATGGTTTCTATTTCTTTGCCCCCGGTTTTATGAACTGACCAGAAGAAAACCGTTCCCTTTGGGGGGGTAGTAATACCAAATTGCACCCCCGGCCCCAAAGCTTTAGGCTTGCCGCAACCACAACCTCAGGGATGCGACATGTCCGAAGACCGTCTGAACTTTAAGGAAATGTGCGCCAAGTTCGACGTGACCCCGCGCACATTGCGTTATTACGAGTATATTGAGCTGCTCAGCCCAGAAAAAGAAGGGCGGTCGCGCTATTACACTCCGCGTGAAGTGGCCCGCATGACATTGATTCTGCGGGGGCGCCGGTTTGGGTTTTCTCTGGAAGAATTGCGCCAATGGCTTTTGATTTATGATGAAAAAGGCACAGATGCGCAAAATCAGGCCTGGGTCGAACTGGCGGATCGTCAGCTTTCCTCATTGCGGACGCAATATGCGGAGTTGTCAGAAACAATCGACGATTTGCAAAAGCTGCGCGATGATGTGCAGACACTCGTAAAATAAACCGCGCCGCAGCCCAAGGTTCTCAATCAATCACGTCTTGGGTGGAAAATCCGCATTGCTCAGCCATCTTTCCATAGGCAGCGGTAAAGCCGGACATTGAGAATTCGCCCGCAATTACCCCATCGAGCGTAACCCAAAGCGTCCCTGCCTGGCGCATGGTTTGCAGCAGACCCAAACTGTCGCCTTGGTGCGCGCGCGCATCTGCATACGCGATGCCGTCTTCGGTAAAGCCCGCCTGTACAAACCCTTCTGTGCGCCAATCGGCATCAAATTCAAACATCACCCGCTGCCCGTCCTGCAAAAAGGTTGGGTAATGGCGTGCGGCCGTCTCGTGCATATAGGGCTGTGGATAATAGCTGGGCGGCCCAGCATCGCCGTTGGACTGTTCCAAGCGTAACGACGGCATCCCGTCACCGCCGGTCCACGCAGTACAGCTCACACGCAAATCTTCGCCCGTGTCGATGCTTTCTGCGGCCACATGCCAATCTTTATAGTCCCAATATTCGGTTCCTGCCTGCGCTGCACCGGCACCAAACATTGCCAAACCCATCAAAAAGAATCGCATCCCACACTCCTGTTCTCGCAATCCACCAGAAGATGCGGATTGGGCTTGTCCGGAATAAGACAGGCAGGTTTACAAAGGATCAACAGCAAAATACTGCCCATTTCATCTCATTTTCAGAAAATGACGTTCCGTAACGGCAAGGAAAGTTGACGCCACGCCATTGAAATATTTGACGTCACGTTACATTTACGTAAACGTAAACCTATGAAGTAAACAAAACCGGTCAGAGCAATCGGCAGGTCGGCAATCCCGCCCCTGCCCCAAACAACGGACCGGTGTCTTGAAGGGATCGATTTCAGAAATGACAGACGACCTTATGACCATTCGTCAAATGTGTGACGCCTTCGACGTCACCGCACGCACCTTGCGCTTCTATGAAGCAAAAGAGCTGTTGGCCCCGGTTCGCGATGGCCAGAAACGCCTGTTCACCAAACGTGACCGCGCCCGGCTTAAGCTGATCCTACGCGGCAAACGCTTTGGGTTCGCGCTGGAGGAAATCCGCCAGCTGTTGGACCTTTACGATATGGGTGATCAGCAACAGACCCAGCTGACACGCACCTATGAAGTCGCAAAAAAGCACCTGAATGACCTGCAAAACCAGCGCGCAGAGCTGGATGAAGCCATCGACGATCTGACAGAACAACTCGATTGGGCCGCAAAAGCCATCGCTGCTTTTGAAAACGGCACCAAATAAGCCAGAACCAGAGGATCCACATATGCCCAGCTACACCGCCCCCACCAAAGATATGGCGTTTGTCCTGCACGAAGTGTTGAAAACGCATCAAAGCGCCGTTCCCGGCTACAGCGATCTGGAACCCGAATTTACCGGGGCCGTACTGGAAGAAGCGGGCAAACTGGCCAGTGATGTGCTGACCCCGCTGAATGTTGTGGGCGACCGGGAAGGCTGTCGTTTGGAAAACGGGGTCGTCTATACGCCCACCGGGTTCAAAGCGGCGTTTGAGCAGATGAAAGAAGGCGGTTGGACCGGGCTTGATATGCCAGAAGAGTTTGGCGGGCAAAACATGCCAGCCGTGCTTGGCACCGCTGTTGGCGAGGTTTTTTCCGCCGCAAACCAAGCCTTTACCATGTATCAAGGCCTGACCCACGGTGCAGCTTCGGCCATCCTCGCCCACGGCACAGATGACCAAAAGGCGACCTATCTGCCCAAGATGATCAGCTGCGAATGGACCGGAACCATGAACCTGACGGAACCGCATTGCGGCACCGATCTCGGTCTGATGCGCACCAAAGCGGAACCGCAGGACGATGGATCCTATAAGGTCTCCGGACAAAAGATCTTCATCTCGGCCGGTGATCACGACATGTCGGACAACGTGATCCACCTTGTGCTGGCGAAAATCCCCGGCGGGCCAGACGGCATCAAGGGCGTATCGCTCTTTATTGTCCCCAAGTTCAATCTGAACGGCGATGGGACTGTGGGCACGCGCAATGGAGTATCCGTTGGCAATATCGAAAAGAAAATGGGCATCCACGGCAATTCAACCTGCGTGATGAACTATGATGAGGCCACCGGCTTTCTGTTGGGCGACATGCACAAAGGCATGCGGGCGATGTTCACCATGATGAACGAAGCGCGTATGGGCGTGGCTATGCAGGGTCTGGCTCAGGCCGAAGCGGCCTATCAAAACGCAGTGATCTACGCCAAAGAGCGCCTGCAAGGGCGTGATGTGACCGGTGTGAAAAACCCCGATGGCCCGGCTGATCCGCTGATCGTTCACCCCGATATCCGCCGTTCCTTGATGGATCAAAAATCCTTCGTCGAAGGCGCACGAGCGTTCCTATTGTGGGGCGCGCAGCTGATCGACCAATCCCACCGCGCAGGCGATGAAGAAGCCGAAGGGCTGATCTCGCTGATGACCCCGGTTCTGAAGGGGTTCCTGACCGATCAGGGCTACGACATGACCGTTCTTGCGCAACAAGTGTACGGCGGCCACGGCTATATCGAAGAACATGGCATGAGCCAGTTCACCCGTGACGCGCGCATTGCCCAGATTTACGAAGGCGCCAATGGGGTTCAGGCACTGGATCTGGTGGGCCGTAAACTGGCCGCTGGTGGCGGAAAGCCAATCATGGGTTTCTTTGAGATGATCAAAGCCTTCTGCAAAGAACAGGGCGAAGACGAAGCGATGAGTGATTTCATCGAGCCTTTGAAAACCGCATCCAAGCATCTGCAAGCCTCGGCAATGTTCTTCATGCAATCAGGCATGAAAAACCCCAATGACGCGCTGGCAGGTAGCTATGATTTCATGCACCTCTTTGGTCATGTCTGCCTTGGCTTTGTCTGGGCCAAATCCGCCCGTGCGGCTTTGGATGCATTGGAAAGTGGCGCCTCTGACGTGGCGTTTTACGAGACCAAGCTGACCACAGCGCGCTACTATATGGCACGCCGTCTGCCGGCCACCGCCATGCATCTTGCACGCATTGAAAGCGGGGCCTCCACGGTGATGGCGCTGGACGCAGAACAGTTCTAACAATCTGATAAGGAATGAAAAATGGCAAAACGCTTTAAACTCACCCGTCGGTTCCCCTGTGCCATGACAGAGGATGGATATCGCCGGTTAAAGCGTTTTGCATCTGAGGCGGGTCTGGATGAAGGCGAGGCATTGTCGTTTCTGTTTGAGCATTTCGATAGTGTCACACACCAGGAAAACCTGACCGCGCGTTTGCGCCTGTTCAACTCAGAATTGGATGCACGAAAACGCTAAGACATCGCCCGGAGGCACCGAAAGATACCTCCGGCGGGGATATTTCTGGAAAGAGGAAAAGAGCCGCCTCCTTCCTCTTTCCAGAAATATCCCACAGGGGTCTGGGGATGTGAAATCCCCAGCTCTGCCATCGTAACTGGGGAGAATATCATGATTAAACTTTATTGCTTCGGCGAAAGCGGCAACGCCTATAAGGCAGCGCTGGCTTTGGAACTCTCTGAGCTGGAATGGGAGCCAGTCTACGTCGACTTTTTCGGCGGCGAAACCCGTACACCCGACTATCGCGAGATCAACCCAATGGGCGAGGCCCCTGTGATGGTCGACGGGGATATCACCCTGTCACAATCGGGTGCCATTCAGGATTATGTCTCTTCAAAATCGGGCAAATTGGTGGGCGATCCGCCGAAGAACGTCGCGAGATCCTGCGCTGGCAGTTTTGGGACAATCACAAATTGTCTTCCCCAGCTGGTCTGACCCGGTTTCTGAACAACTTCCTGCCTGAAGACAAACGCCCGCAAGAGGTCATTGCCTTCAATATGGCCCGCCTCAAATCGGCTTACAAAACATTAGATGCCGAGCTTTCCACCCGCAATTGGTTGGTTGGTGACACGATCACCATCGCTGATCTCTCGTGCTGCGGCTATCTTTTCTACCCAGAACCCTTCGGCTTTGATCGCACCGAATGGCCCGCAATCAACGCTTGGCTGACCCGTATTTCGGAAACACCCGGCTGGAAACACCCCTATGACCTGATGCCCGGATCCCCAGCGGATCGCGCATAAGCTCTTGAAAGGAATACACTATGACCGACGCCTTTATCTATGACGCCGTGCGCACCCCGCGTGGCAAAGGCAAAAAAGACGGCACATTGCATGAGGTGACCGCTGTGCGCCTGTCGGCATTGGCGCTGAATGAGCTGAAATCACGCAACAATCTTGACGGCCACGCGGTTGAGGATGTGATCTGGGGCAATGTGACCCAAGTGGGCGAACAGGGTGCGTGTTTGGCGCGCTCCGCCGTGCTTTATTCCGATCTTGACGAACGCATTCCCGGCGTGTCGATCAACCGCTTTTGCGCCTCGGGTCTTGAGGCCGTGAACATGGCCGCCAACCAAGTCAAAGGCGGCGCAGGGGATGCTTATATCGCCGGTGGTGTGGAAAGCATGAGCCGCGTGCCGATGGGCATGGATGGCGGCGCCATCGCAGCTGATCCCTTCTTGGCGATGAAGGCCTATTTTGTACCGCAAGGCATTTCCGCTGACATCATCGCAACCGAATACGGCTTTAGCCGCGATGATTGCGATGCCTATGCGGTCGAAAGCCAGAAACGCGCCGCGGCCGCCCGTGCCGCTGGCCGGTTCAAATCGGTCTTCACCGTGCGCGACCAAAATGGTGTTGAGATCATGTCGCAGGACGAAATGATCCGCGAGACCTCGATGCAAACCCTTGGTGGTTTGAATCCTTCGTTTCAAATGATGGGCGAACAAATGCCCGGATTTGATGCGGTCGCTTTGCTGAAATACCCGCATTTGGAAAAGATCAACCACGTGCACCACGCTGGAAACTCATCCGGGATTGCAGATGGGTCCGCTGCTGTTCTGATCGGCAACAAAGAGTTTGGCGAACGCCACGGCATCAAGCCGCGCGCCCGCATCAAAGCAACGTCGAAAGTGGGCACCGACCCAACCATCATGCTGACCGGCCCCGTGCCTGCCACCGAACGTGTGTTGCAGGCGGCTGGTATGAACTTTGGCGACATTGACCTGCATGAAGTGAACGAAGCCTTCGCCTCGGTCGTGCTGCGCTTCATCCAAGCGTTTGACGCGGACACCAACAAAGTGAACGTGAACGGCGGGGCGATTGCGATGGGTCACCCCTTGGGCGGCACCGGCGCAATGATCCTTGGCGCTTTGCTGGATGAAATGGAGCGGTCGGACAAAGAAACCGGTCTGGCCACGCTTTGCATCGGCTCCGGTATGGGCGCCGCCACCATTCTTGAACGCGTATAAGAAGGAGACGTAATTATGGCTGATTTCACATTAAACGTGGACGCCGATGGCGTCGCCACCATCACCTGGGATGTTCCGGGTAAATCAATGAATGTGCTGTCTTATGAAGCACTTGCCGAGCTGAACGCCCATGTGGACACCGTTCTGGCCGATGATGCGATCAAAGGCGCAATCATCACATCCGCAAAGAAAGATTTCGCAGGCGGCATGGATCTGAACGTCATCGCGCAGATGAAATCCGATGCCGGCGACGATCCGGCCAAGGGGTTGTTTGATGGCATTATGTCGATGCACGCCGCCCTTCGCAAAATCGAACGCGCGGGCATGGATCCCAAAACCAACAAAGGCGGCAAACCGATTGTCGCCGCCCTGCCCGGTATCGCGCTTGGCATTGGGTTGGAAATCCCGCTGGCCTGTCACCGCATCATTGCGGCCGACAATCCAAAGGCCAAAATTGGCCTGCCCGAAATCCTTGTGGGGATTTTCCCCGGCGCTGGCGGCACCACGCGACTGTCACGCAAAATGGGTGCGATGAACGCGGCCCCGTTCTTGCTCGAAGGTAAAACTGTCTCGCCCGACAAAGCCAAAGCGGCGGGGTTGATCGACGAGGTTGTGCCCGCAGATGAGCTTCAGGCACGCGCCAAGGAATGGGTGCTGAACGCAACCGACGCCGACATTGTGAAACCATGGGACGCCAAGGGATATAAAATGCCCGGCGGCGCGCCCTATCACCCCTCGGGCTTTATGACCTTTGTCGGCGCTGGTGCGATGATCCACGGCAAGACCAATGGTGTCTATCCAGCGGCCAAGGCATTGCTGTCTGCCGTCTACGAAGGCGCTTTGGTGCCGTTTGATGACGCGCTGCGGGTCGAATGCCGTTGGTTCGTGAATGTACTGATGGATCCAACCTCCTCGGCCATGATCCGGTCGCTGTTCATCAACAAACAAGCGCTTGAAAAAGGCGCTGTGCGTCCGAAAGACGTGGATGATCAGTCGGTTAAAAAGGTTGGCGTTCTGGGTGCTGGCATGATGGGGGCCGGCATTGCGCTGGTGTCTGCTATGGCCGGGATGGAGGTCGTGTTGATCGACCAGACCCAAGAGGCCGCCGACCGGGGCAAATCCTATTCGGAAACGTACCTCGACAAAGGGATTGCGCGCAAAAAGGCCACCCCTGAGAAGAAAGAGGCCGTGCTGTCCGCCATCACCGCAACAACCGATCTTGACGCCCTGAAAGGTACTGACCTGATCATCGAAGCGGTCTTTGAAGACGTGGGCGTCAAAGCTGAGATGACCAAGAAGGTCGAGGCGGTTGTGGGGGCGGATTGCATCTATGCCACCAACACCTCAACCCTGCCGATCACCGAACTGGCAAAAGCCAGCGCACGCCCTGATCAATTCATCGGCATCCACTTTTTCTCGCCGGTTGAGAAGATGATGTTGGTGGAGATCATCAAAGGCAAAGAGACCGGCGACCGGGCCACGGCAAAAGCGCTCGATTACGTGCGCCAAATCCGTAAAACCCCGATTGTTGTGAACGACGCGCGCTTTTTCTACTGCAACCGTTGCATCATTCCTTACATCAACGAAGGCATGCGGATGGTTGGCGAAGGTGTCAGCCCCGCGCTGGTCGAAGGGGCCGCGAAATTGCTGGGCTTCCCGGTTGGGCCGCTGCAATTGGTGGATGAGACGTCCATTGATCTGGGTGTAAAGATCGCCAAGGCAACCAAGGCCGCGATGGGCGATGCATATCCCGACAGCGCTGTGGACGACATCATTTTCTGGATGGCGGACGAAGGGCGTTTGGGGCGCAAGGCAAATGCGGGCTTCTATGACTATGATGCCAAAGGCAAACGCACGGGGTTGTGGGCAGGTCTGGCCGACAGGTTCCCACAGGCTGACGACCAACCTGATCTGACCGAAGTGAAGCATCGTTTGATGATGAGCCAGGTGCTTGAGGCGGTGCGGGCGCTGGAAGAAGGAGTGCTTGAAGACATCCGCGAAGGCGACGTGGGCGCAATCCTTGCATGGGGCTTTGCCCCTTGGTCCGGCGGTCCATTCAGCTGGCTGGATATGCTGGGCGCGCCTTATGCAGCGGAAGTCTGTGATCAGTTGACCGAAAAATTCGGCGACCGGTTCACCACCCCCGCGCTTTTGCGCGAAATGGCCGAAAGTGGCGAAGGGTTTTACGAGCGGTTTGACAAAAGCGCCGATGCCGCCGCCTAGCACGTTTTGCGGTGAACCGATCAAAGGCCCAGCACTTTGCTGGGCCTTTTTCGTTGAGAACCCTACAACTGAGGCCAGCCTTTGCATTGTGCCGGTGGCTCCTTTACACTTGCCCGATCCTCACGGCACACGCCGCGCCTTGCTTCAAGCCTATGCCACCTTATGACAACATCAGGCCGGATGGCTAAGCGGACACAGCTGATTGGGGTGAAACCTGAGGACATCCAAATGCGCACGTTGTTCACAAAGATCTGGGCGATACGCCGTGCAGTCATCCTTTATGTTTTGTTGCTTGGTGGGGGATGGATGCTGGGCGTGCTTCTGCGAACCCACACGCTTCCTTACCTTGCTGAAGTGAGTGGCCCAAAACTGCAGACCCTCATGATCTTCACACTCTTCGTCTATGTGCTGACAAGCGCCATTCCCTTTGTACCCGGTGCCGAAATCGGTTTTGCGCTTTTGATGATCTTTGGCGCAAAGGTGGCTGGGATTGTCTATCTAGGTATGGCGGGCGCCTTGATCCTGTCTTTTGTGGTTGCGCGCACCTTGCCTTTGGCGGTTCTTGCGCAGGGCTGTCACTGGATTGGGCTCAACCGGGCCGCTCAGTTGATGGAAGATCTGGACACGATCCCAGCCCACCAACGCCCACAGGTATTTGCCAACCGTCTTCCACGATCCTTTGGTCCAAAACTCGTGAAAAGCCGCTATCTTCTTTTTGCACTCGCCATAAACACACCGGGAAACACCGTGATCGGCGGGGGAGGAGGCTTGGCTTTTATGGCAGGGATCTCAGGGCTTTATAGTTTTTGGACATATGTGCTGGTCGTTATCTGCGCGGTTGCGCCGGTTCCTATTTTATTTGCATTGTCTGCTTGAGCAGAAAACATTATCGGGTGCCTACAGGGCCATTAAAACCGGAAATTGAACTGAAGGCCACTACACGTTGACGGTCCTTTATTTAAAACATTATGATTGCATTTAGCAATCATAATCATATCCGAACCGTACGACATCATCCGCGCAACAGGAGGCGACAATCTCCACCAATTCACTCGTATAAACCTCACGGAAATCCCCTATTCTCGCGGATCTGTTTTCATGTGGCAAAGGATGTAACGCAAACCCGAGATGCGCTTCCAGGGGTGCAAGATCTTCTTCGACATGTTCAAGCCGGATAAAGGAATTGGCGCGCTCAACCCCTTGCGCATCCGTTACATAGCTCGAAATCGGCGTGGCACGAAAACTCAGCTGTGTGCTCGGCGCCCGCAAAAACCCCGCGAAATCAGTAGATTTTGCCAGCTGCACCGCCGGGTGATCAAACCCCTGCCCCCGTAACCAATGGTAATAGCTGACCATGCGATCCCAGGGATTGCGCACCAATGTGAAGACGAAATAGTCGCGCATCTGTTCTGGCGTCACCAGCCCCTCAATGTCACGCACTGTCGAATGTTTCCACAACCGCCCCGCCGATTGCACCTCTTTCAACCTGTGCCGACGCTTAACAGCTTTAGGCGTGTCGCCCAGCATGATGTCATCCTTCATCGCCCGCGCCTCTAGCGCCAAAGCCAAGGAGGTGCCCCCGGTTTTGGGTGCATGAACAAAGATATAGCGGCGACCATGAGAGATAATCATAGCCCACTCTACCCCGTCAGCTCGTTTGGCGCGAGCGCAGAGAGATCACAATGCCCGACAAAATAATGAAGCCCATGCCCATGGCCATCATCAGATCAACCGTTTGCGAAAACATCAGGTAACTCCACCCAGCGGCAAACACCAAAAGCGAGTATTCATAAATCGCAACCTGCGCCGCATCCCCCAATTGGTAGCCGCGAAAGATCAAACCAACCGCAAATATTGACCCAATAGCTTGCAACACCGTCAGCCCCATTGACAGATGTCCCATCGGGCCAAAGCCTCGCAGGATAAATCCGTCCGCTCCGGCAGGGATATCATGGGGCCACAGGGTCATCACGGTGGCGCCAACCAGGCCAAACAGGCCGAGTGACAGGAAAAAATAAAACAGCATCGACATCGCCGTTTCACCGGTACAATACTGCCGCGTGGCGATCGCACCGCAGGCATAGAAAAAGCCAGCAATGATCGGAAACAGCGCCAAAGTGTTCACCCCACCCTCAAACGGGCGCAACACCAATAGCACGCCGACAAAACCGATGGCCCCCGCGAAGATGCGCATGGGCCCCACTCGTTGTCGCAGGAACACGGCGGATAAGAGCATCACCCAGATCGGCGCGGTAAACAGACCGGCCGCTGCCTGCGCCAAGGTCAAAAACGCAAGGCTACCAAAATACACCAGTATCGCCAGCCCGGTCATCCCGCCGCGCAAAGCCACCGCCCAATGGCGTTTGGGGGCGACATTGATCCATCCGATCCGCGCCAACCCAACCATGATCGACACCGCAATACAGGCGCGCACAAAGTGAAACTGCCAAAGGCCCGTATCCCGCGCAATCACCGCCACCGCATTGTCCAACCCACCCAGAACAAACATCGCAAAGATCACCACGCTTGCGGCGGCAAGTGGGCGATCCTGCGCGTTTATCACATCAGGGGCGGCGGAAGGGGCAGCCATGTCGTTTTCCTACTCTCATTTGGGCGTTTGCACCATTGACCCGAACGGGGGGGATCTGGTCTGTTTTGAAAACGACATAGTGCAAAATGAATGCTGGCGAAAGATCAGCATCACACAGGGAGAATGATATGGGTTGGATGGCTGATGAGACCGGGCTTGAAAAGACCGCTGCGAATTTTGTACCCCTGACGCCGCTGTCGCACCTTCAGCGCGCGGCAAAGGTGTTTCCAAAACGCGAGGCCCTTGTCTATGGCGACCAGCGCCTGACCTATGCGCAATATCACATGCGGGTCAGCAAGCTGGCCTCGGCCCTTGTGGCGCGTGGCATTCAGCCCGGTGACGTGGTGGCGACCCTTTTGCCAAACACCCTGCCCCATGTGGAAGCCGGTTTTGCCATCCCAGCCTGTGGTGCCGTGCTGAACACCATCAACGTGCGGCTGGACGTTGACACCGTGGCCTATATTTTTAATCACGGCGAAGCCAAGGCGGTGCTGGTCGACAGCCAGTTCCTGCCGCTTGCCGAGGCCGCCATTGATCTTATGCAAGGCCCCGCCCCTTTGATTATTGAAGTGGGGGATGCGCCCGCGGGTCACCCCGCCTCTGGTCGCCATCCAGAATATGAAGACGTGGTGGCCGCTGGCAATCCAGACTTCGCATGGATCATGCCGCAAGACGAATGGGAAAGCCTTGCGCTGAATTACACCTCAGGCACCACCGGGCGCCCCAAGGGGGTGGTCTATCATCATCGCGGTGCGTACCTCATGACCATGGGCACGCCAATCAGTTGGAACATGGGCCTTTATCCCAAATATCTCACCATTGTACCGCTGTTTCATTGCAACAACTGGAACCACAGCTGGATGATGCCCATCTTAGGCGGAACCATTGTGTGCTGCCGGGATGTGACCGCCAAGGCAATCTATGATGCCATTGCTGACGAAGGCGTGACCCATTTCGGGGGCGCGCCCATTGTGCTCAATATGATCGTGAACGCAGCTGACACCGACCGCAAACCCTTTGACCACATTGTCGAGGTGTTCACCGCAGGTGCCCCGCCCCCTGCCGCCACCCTCGCCGCGGTAGAGCCGCTTGGCTTTAATATCACCCAGGTTTACGGGCTGACCGAGACCTATGGTCATGTCACCGAATGCCTGTGGAACGGCCCGGAATGGGATGATCTGCCACAGGCGGAACGCGCCGCGATCAAGGCCCGCACCGGGGTTGCCTTCCCCCAAATGGAAGACATCACCGTCTTGGATGATGACATGCAACAGGTCGACATGGATGGGGTCACCACAGGCGAGATTATGATCCGGGGCAACTCGGTCATGAAAGGTTATCTGAAAAATCCCGATGCCACCGCCGAGGCGTTTCAGGGTGGGTATTTCCATTCCGGCGACATCGCCCACCAAACCCCCGACGGCTATATCCAAATCACCGATCGTGCCAAGGACATCATCATTTCCGGCGGCGAAAACGTCAGCTCAGTGGAAGTGGAAGGCGCGCTGATGCATCACCCGGCCGTCAGTCTTTGCGCCGTGGTTGCCAAGCCAGACCCACAATGGGGCGAGGTTCCACATGCGTTTGTCGAATTGAAAGACGGCGTCGATATCTCTGAAAAGGACCTGATTTCCTTTGTTCGTGAACGTCTGGCAGGGTTCAAAACCCCAAAGGCGGTGGAATTTTGCGAGCTGCCCAAAACCTCTACCGGGAAAATCCAAAAGTTTGAACTGCGCAAACGGGTGAAACCACCCGCATAAACACAGTGCCCAGCGTGCTAACCCCAATCGACAAAGCACAAAATCCAAAGTAACCTTGGTGCAACGATAACAACAAAGAGCAGCCCGTCCGACCATGACGGCCCTTAAGAAATATGACCGGTTAGAAGCGCCGGGGGTTTGGTGTGCATCGCCTGATGCGCAGCGCGTGAATGTCATTGTCTCGCTGGGCGACGCCGCCCTGACCATTTCCAACATGTCTGACATGGCCTTGACCCATTGGTCCTTGCCCGCAGTTCGGCGGATCAATCCCGGCACGCGCCCCGCGCTGTTTGCCCCATCGGAAGAGGTCTTTGAAGAGCTCGAAATCGACGATGCCACCATGATCGACGGCATCGAACGGGTGCGAAAGGTGATCGAGAAACGTCGCCGCCATCCCGGCCGTCTGCGCCACCTGATCACCGGTGGCGTGTTGGCGGGTTTGGTTGCGCTTGGCGTCTTTTGGCTGCCAGGGGCGCTGCGCGATTATACAGTCGCGGTGGTGCCGGACCCCACACGCCAGAAGATCGGCCAGCGTATTTTAAACCGCATCGACCGCGTGGCAGGCAAGCAATGCGATGGGATTCTCGCCCGTTCGGCGCTGGATATGCTGGGGCGGCGGGTGCTGGGCGCCCGCGCGCCGCGCTTGATTGTGCTGACCGGGGGCGTGCAAGCCGCCGCCCATTTGCCCGGCCACATCACCCTGTTGAACCGCGCGCTGATTGAGGATTATGAGGAACCCGATGTTGTGGCAGGCTTCATCCTTGCCGAAGATCAACGCCGGATCCAAACCGACCCAATGCTCGGGCTTTTGCATCACGCCGGGCTGCGCGCCACGGTGCAACTTTTGACGACCGGCAACATGCCAAATGAAGCGATCGACCGTTATGCAGAATGGCTGCTGACCTCAGCCGCTGACCCATTGACAGCCGAAGCCATCTTGCCACGCTTTGCAGAGGCGGGCATCCGTTCCACCCCATATGCATATGCGCTCGACCTGACGGGCGAGCAGACCATTGCATTGATCGAGGCCGATCCGATCCCGCTCAATACCGCCATCCCATTGTTAAGCGATGGGGATTGGGTGCGGCTTCAGGGAATTTGCGGCGAATAACCTCGGCGTTTCCTCAGCTATTCCCATTCCGTAAAAAAGCCCCGCTGCTTGCGCATGGGGCTTCTCTTGGCTCTGTGATCCGTCTTTACTTCCGCAATTTCGCGTTCGCAAACCCTGCCCCACGCAGTTGCGACAGCGCCGCCGTCAGGCTGGTCTGGCGCGAAAACGGGCCTGCCATGATTGTCTTAACTCCTGATTTTGAGGTCAGGCTGGACACGGTCATCCCCATACGCTGCAGCTTGATGATCACGTTTCGCGCCTGAGCGGGATCAGCAAAGCCCCCCACCTGAACATAGCGGTGGCTGGCCGCTTGGGCGCTTACGGATTTTGTGGCCGAAATGGGTGCCCCACGCGTGGACAGGGTTTCGGCACCACCAACAGCAGGGCTGCCATAGACCGGCACCGGTACATAATTCAACGTGCCAGAGCGCGGCGCCTTACGCCCAAATATTTTCGCCCCAGTCAGGGCATTTTGCTTTGGAAGTTGCACACCAATGAGCTGTCGCGGCGCTTTTTCGGTCCAGATTTGCGCCGATTGCGCATCCCCCCCGATGGTGCGCACACCGCGCATTGGGTTCAGTCGGTCATCGCCCCACGCAGGCTTATACCCCTGCGGCACCACCACCGGCATATTCGAGGCCACATAGGTCTGCGGCGCAATCACGGTCGACGGCGAGAGCACTGATTTGTCAAGATCGCGACGGCGCACAACGTTGTACTGACGCGGCGCATGTCCCACCCCTTGGTTTACCGTAACCGACGTCACAGGGACCGGAGCGTAGGACGCAGTGGCCGACACCGGCGTATAAGCCGCCACATTTGATGGATGCGGCATGGTCACAACGCGGGTGCGCTGGCCATTTCCACCGGCCACCACATAGCTGACCGGAGCGATCTGTTGCGGGCCGCATCGCACAGGCAAATTCGTTCCGTTCAAATACACTTGGCTGACGCCGGATCGCGCGGGGCAATTGACCCGAACGGTGCGTGTGACGGGGCCATCATTTGCCAAGATCGCATCGGTTTCCACGCGGCCCAACCCCGCTTGGTTTGTGACGGGCACGCCCGACATCGCACCGGAGTTTGTTTGGGCCGCGTAGCGACCAGACCAAAGTGGCGCGGGTTGCGCACGCGGCGGCAAACCGTCGGCCACAGCGCCGAACCCAACCGCTGGCGGCAATGCGGGGCCAGCAGCCCCAGTAGAGCGCACAGGTCGCGGCGTGGCCGACATCTGAATGGCTTTGGGCAAGGGCGCGACATTCGCAACCGGGGCTGGCTGAACAGAGGCCAGAATATTTGATTGCGCTTTGGGCAAAGGTTGAGGCTTTGGTGCAGGCGCCGCGACGACGGGCGCTGCCACCGGTTCTGCCGCAACCTCAGCTGGCGTAGGTGCCTGTGCCGCGATGGTCTGGGCTTGGCTTGCCCCACCGGTGGGCTGCGCACCACACAACACTTTGCGGCTGCGTGACACACGCGGCACCCAAGTGACATTTCCGGCGAAACCAGCGCGAATGTAAACACATCCCCGACTGTCGACATATGTATCGCCGGTGAAACTGGCGGGCGGATATTCGGCTGGTTGCGCGCCTTTTTTCAAGCTCAAAGCCTGTGCGCTTCCGGCGGATAATCCTGCGATGATAGCCAACATGGCTACAGATTTTTTAAACATATCTGTTGTGCCCCCACACACAAAACATTGAGGTTTACAATGCCGAATGGCCTTTTTGAAGTAAAGACATAATACCATCGGACAATCCGCAATGTGAGGGGAACTTCGTATAATTTTTGTCACAAAAGGATAGTTTGTAGCGCATTTGCGCATCCTAAACAGGAAACCATCCTCGCCTTACCATATACAGCGGGGATCGATGATTTGTCCTATTTTGTACCGAACATACGGTCACCCGCATCGCCAAGTCCCGGGACAATATAGCCTTTTTCATTCAGCTTTTCGTCCAAAGACGCGGTAACAATCGGCACATCTGGATGTGCTTCTTTCATGCGCGAAACCCCTTCGGGTGCCGCCAAAAGACACAGAAAACGGATGTTTTTCGCACCAGACTTCTTCAGCATATCAATGGCCGCAACCGAACTGTTACCTGTTGCAAGCATGGGATCCACGGCAATCACCAGTCGCTCATCCATGTGTTCAGGTACTTTGAAGTAATACTCAACCGGCTCAAGGGTTTCTTCGTCGCGGTACAGCCCGACAAACCCAACCCGCGCAGACGGGATCAGTTCAAGCACCCCATCGAGCAACCCGTTGCCTGCACGCAGGATCGACACCAGCGCAAGCTTGCGCCCTGCCAAGGTCGGCGCGTCCATCTCTTGCATCGGGGTTGTGATGGTCTTTGACGTCATCGGCAATTCGCGGGTGATTTCATAGGCCAAAAGCTGGCTGATCTCGCGCAGAAGCTGGCGAAATACGCTGGTGGGTGTGCCCTCTTCGCGCATCAAGGTCAGCTTGTGTTGCACAAGAGGGTGATCAACAACGGTCAGATGGTCATACATGGTCAGTCTCCAGCTTTTTGGCGATGCGCGCTTTGGTATCGGCATCGCAGAACGCGGCCTCAAGTGCAACATTGTTCAGATCGGAAAAATCACTTTCTTCCCAGCCAAAGACGCGCGACAGATCCTCGTATTCTTTGGTCATTGTCGTGCGGAAAAACGGCGGATCATCGGTCGAGACCGTGACCTTTACGCCCGCATCGCGCAACTTGGCAATCGGGTGGTCTTCCAGCTTGTCATAGACGTCGAGGAACACATTTGAACCGGGGCAAACCTCAAGCGTGGTGCCCTCTTCTATCATCCGCTCAACCAGTGCGTTGTCTTCAATGGCGCGGACTCCATGCCCAATGCGTTGCACCTTCAAGGCGTCCAACGCTTCACGGATTTCATCTGGCCCGTTCCATTCGCCCGCATGGGTGGTCAGCTGCAAGCCCGCCTCGCGCGCCATGTCATAAGCATAGGCAAAATCAGATTGATTGCCCGCCTTCTCATCGCCGCCCATACCGAACCCAACAATCCAATCACCCGCTGTTTCCTGCGCACATTTGGCCGTTTCCACTGCCACTTCACCGCCAAAGTGGCGAATGCACGTGACAATGCCGCGCAAGGTGATGCCCATCGTGCGCTCAGCCTCATCCGCCGCATCTTTAATTGCCGCAAGATAGTCTTTCCACGCCACAACATCGCGCCCCCCACAGAAATCAGGCGAGATGAAACTTTCCGCATAGACAACACCCTGCTTGGCGCTTTCTTCCAAAATCGCCAGCGTCAGGCGACGGAAATCTTCTGGACTTTGCAACACAGAGGTTGCCGCCTCATAAACCTCAAGAAAATGCCAGAAATCACGGTAAGCATACCCCCCATCCGGGGTGAAAATGCCCGAGATATCCATGTTCTTTTCGGCGGCAAGCCCCCGGATGAACGCAGGCGGCGCGGCCCCTTCGTGGTGCATGTGAAGCTCAACTTTTGGTAAGCTTAGAAAACTCATAGAAAACTCCTTCCGGCGCCGCGCGGCCCCAGCCCCAGATGCGCCGCAACCGAGGCCCCGATGTCAGAAAATCCGCAGATACCAATCTCTCGCAGGCCAAGCCCGGCCCCGATCACAGGGACACGTTCGCGGGTATGATCGGTCCCCACCCAGCTTGGATCATTGCCGTGATCTGCGGTAAATAAGATCAAATCCCCGTCGCGCATCTTGGCAAACACGCGCGGCAATTGACTGTCAAACCATTCCAGCGCCCGGGCATATCCCGATACGTCGCGACGGTGGCCAAATTTGGAGTCAAACTCGACAAAATTGGCAAACACCAAATCACCGTCTTCAGCGCTGTCAAAACTGTTGATCAGATGCTCCATCAAATCAACATCAGCTCCTTTTTTTAGCGTATCAATGCCGCGATGCGCAAAGATATCACCAATCTTTCCAATAGCATGCACCTTGCGCCCCGCGGCCCCAACCCAGTCACACAAGGTGGGTTCCGGTGGTGTGATTGCAAAATCACGACGGTTCACAGTGCGCTTAAATCCGTCGACCTCATTGCCCAAAAACGGACGTGCAATCACCCTGCCAACATTCAACTTATGCACCATAGGCGCCAAGTCTTCACAGAGCTTCACCAACCGCTCGAGACCAAAGGTCTCTTCATGTGCTGCGATCTGCAACACGCTGTCGACGGATGTGTAAACGATCGGCCAACCGCTGCGCATATGCTCTGGAGCAAGCTCTTCAAGCACCGCCGTGCCTGAGGCATGTTTGTCGCCCAAGACCCCATCCACACCTGCAAGACGGCAAATCTCGGCCGTGATATCCGCGGGAAAAGCAGGTTGAGTGTCAGGAAAATACCCCCACTCCCAAGGCACCGGCACACCGGCGATTTCCCAATGCCCGGTGGGCGTGTCTTTCCCCACAGAAACTTCCTGCGCAGCGCCCCAAAGCCCGGCAGGTACAGCACCGAATCCCGGCATTTCGTCGCCCGAGGATGCGCGCACCGCCGCCCCCAGTCCCAACGCATCAAGATGAGGCATTTTCAAAGGGCCAGTCCGCCCCTCGTCCGCACGCCCTTCAGCACAGGCCTGCGCGATATGCGCAAGGGTGTTGGCCCCGGTGTCAGGTACGGTTTTATCGTTGAAAAACTTGTCAGCATCCGGCGCGCCACCACAGCCCACGGAATCCATCACAATCAAAAAAGGCGCGGGTCATGCGTTGTCCATATGTTCGTTGGTAAAGGCACCGGGCAACAGCTCGGACATCGTCATCATAAGCTTTTTGCCATCCGTGGTCATCATGGTGATTTTGGCGTCCGCTTTGGAAAATTCTGCCAATTTCTGGCGACATCCGCCACAAGGCGTAACTGGCATTGGCGCGTCAGCAATGACCAATGCTTCCGCAATCTCACGCTGCCCCGATGCGGCCATCGCCGCGATCGCACCCGCCTCAGCACAAGTGCCCTCAGGGTAGGCCACATTTTCCACATTGCACCCGACAAAGACATCGCCAGATACGGTGCGGATTGCAGCACCAACTTTGAAGTTCGAATAAGGGGCGTGAGCATTTTCGCGCACGGCTTTTGCGGCATCGAGTAACGACATCCAAGCCTCCATTTTGACCAATTGATACAATCTGACCCCCGCGCGTGGGGGATGCAACAAGAAACAGTGTTAGCGGTGACATTCCGCCAAGAAACCCGCCATGCAAGAAACGCAAGACGTACAGTGGCGCTTGTGGTATTGGATTGCATCTTGAACGAAATGCGTTTCGCCTTATAGTGCAGGTGAAACCACCAGATAGTTTAAAGCTAAACTATCACTTCAAATACTTACGGAGGCCTCATGACGGACACCAACAATTCCCGCAAACGCGCGCTGAATTATCATGAGTTCCCGAAGCCCGGAAAGCTGGAAATACGGGCCACAAAGCCGATGGCAAACGGCCGAGACCTATCCTTGGCATATTCCCCTGGCGTGGCCGAAGCCAGCCTTGAGATCGCAAAAGATCCAACAACTGCAAATCGTTACACAGCACGCGGCAATCTGGTTGCAGTTGTGACCAACGGGTCTGCGGTTCTTGGATTGGGCAATATCGGCGCGCTGGCCTCAAAGCCGGTAATGGAAGGCAAAGCCGTTCTATTTAAGAAATTTGCCAACATTGATTGCTTTGACATTGAGCTGAATGAAAGCAATCCCGAAAAGCTCGCAGATATCATCTGCGCGATGGAACCGAGCTTTGGTGCGATTAATCTGGAAGATATCAAAGCCCCTGATTGTTTCATCGTTGAACAAATATGCCGCGAACGGATGAACATCCCGGTCTTTCACGATGACCAGCATGGCACCGCCATTGTTGTGGGCGCGGCGGCGACCAATGCGTTGCAGGTCACCGGCAAAAGCTTTTCAGAAATCAAGGTTGTCTCAACCGGCGGCGGGGCCGCTGGGATCGCCTGCCTGAACATGTTGCTCAAGCTGGGGGTTAAACGTGAAAATGTCTGGCTCTGTGACATTGAAGGCTTGGTCTATGAGGGCCGTGAAAAAGACATGACGGCGCAAAAAGCAGCCTATGCGCAGGGCGATCAACCCGCAACGCTGGGTGATGTGATTGTGGATGCCGATCTCTTTCTTGGTCTATCCGGTCCGGGTGTGTTGACCCCGGACATGGTGGGCAAAATGGCTGAGAAACCAATTGTATTTGCCCTTGCCAACCCGACACCAGAGATCATGCCTGACGCAGTGCGCGCCGTCGCCCCTGATGCAATCATTGCGACCGGGCGTTCTGATTTTCCCAATCAGGTCAATAATGTACTGTGCTTTCCATTCATTTTCCGCGGCGCGCTTGACGTTGGCGCGACCGAAATCAATGACGCGATGCAACTGGGCTGTATCGAAGGCATTGCCGCCCTTGCCCGCGCCACCACCTCGGCCGAAGCCGCCGCCGCCTATAAGGGTGAACAGCTTAGCTTTGGCGCTGATTATCTGATCCCAAAACCGTTTGATCCGCGCCTGATGGGCGTGGTGGCAAGCGCCGTGGCCAAAGCAGCGATGGAAAGCGGTGTGGCGACCAATCCACTGGAGGATCTTGAGGCCTACAAGGACCGGCTGGACGAAAGCGTGTTCCGCTCGGCGTTGATCATGCGCCCCGTGTTTGAGGCGGCCGCCAGCTCGGCCCGGCGGATCGTGTTTGCCGAAGGGGAAAACGAAAACGTGCTGCGCGCAGCCCAAGCCATGCTTGAAGAAACCACGGACCGCCCGATTCTGATTGGTCGGCCTGATGTGATCAAGCGGCGTTGCGAACGGGCGGGGCTTGCGCTGCGGGCTGAGCGTGATTTTGACATCGTGAACCCGGAGCGGGACAAAAGATATCGCGATTACTGGGGCAGCTATCACCAGATCATGGCCCGTCATGGCGTCACACCGGATCTGGCAAAGGCCATTTTGCGCACCAACACCACGGCCATTGGCGCCATTATGGTGCATCGTGACGAGGCGGATAGCCTGATCTGTGGCACGTTTGGGCAGTATCTCTGGCACATGAATTACATCACCCAGATCCTGGGCACGAAGGCGTTGCATCCGGTCGGGGCGTTGTCACTGATGATCCTAGAGGACGGGCCCCTCTTTATTGCGGACACCCATGTCCACACCACGCCAACCCCTGAGCAAATTGCCGAAACGGTCATTTCCGCCGCCCGTCATGTGCGGCGCTTTGGCGTGAACCCCAAGATTTCGATCTGTAGCTACTCTCAGTTCGGCAATCATAAATGCGGCAGCGGCGAGCGCGCCCGCGCCGCCCTTGCCATTCTTGACAGCGAGCAACGCGACTTTACCTATGAGGGTGAGATGCATGTGGATGCCGCCTTGGACGAAGACGTACGGCGCAATATTTTCCCCGACAGCCGCTTTGATGGCCCCGCCAATGTGCTGGTATTCACCAGTGCAGATGCCGCGAGCGCTGTGCGCAACACCTTGAAAATTAAGGGGAACGGGCTAGAGGTTGGGCCGATCTTGATGGGGATGGGCAACCGTGCGCATATTGTCACGCCATCCATCACCGCACGCGGTCTTTTGAACATGTCCGCCATTGCAGGCACCCCCGTGGCCAAATACGGGTGAGCAATTGGGGGCCGCCGGATGTGTGGCCCCCAACCCAGCGTCACTTTTCAACCATCTGTGCGTTCATAAAGGCATAGAGCTTCTGACACCCTTCCGCGCCACCCCTGTCACACACCGATCTGTGGAAGGAAAGGGTGGCGCGTGGAAATACGGTCTGGCATCCCTTCACCAGCGGCAAGAATTCCCCATTGTAGGGGACCGTTTTTGTCACAGGACAGCGTGAAAAAACTCCCGGTGTCTGCATCATCCAATGGGCACACGCCAGCGCGCCTGAAATTGGCCCGCCTCAGGCCCGGCGAAACCCCACACCTGTTGGGCAAAGGTCGGGGTGGGGCGACGCGTTGATGCGCAGACAAGACTGCACAAGATGGCGCGTTGCATGCCAAGACCTCCCACTTTGAATAGCTTCAGCCTCGTCGGTTTGCCGGGGCAAACCATGCGGCGTGAGCGCGCGATTCTGTTGGCTCAATCGCTGAGAAATATTTGCAACAAAGAATTTGCAGTTTTGCAAACTGGTAATAATTTTCACTTACGACGCATATTAACAGGTAGTTTGCAAAACTTTGCAGCACTTTTCACGCCAAACTGCAAAGATTGCGCGATAAACTGCCGCGTATCCAACCAAGACGCTTGCCCCAAAGGCAAGGCCGCGCGTAACTCTTTCCAAGGGATTTAGGAGGATATGTATCATGGCATACAAAGACGTCTACGCAGCGTGGCAGGAGAACCCAGAAGCATTCTGGATGGAGGCCGCCAGCGCCATCGATTGGGATCGTGACCCGTCAAAAGCGTTGTTTGACGAGAACGCTCCACTTTATGAATGGTTCTCGGATGGGATGCTCAATACCTGCTGGAACGCCGTGGACCGCCATGTGGAAAATGGTCGGGCCGATCAGGTTGCGATCATTTACGACAGCCCCATTACCGGCCGAAAAGATAAGATCACCTATGCCCAACTGAAAGACCGCGTGTCGCGCGTCGCCGGTGGGCTTGCGGCCAAGGGTGTGGGCAAAGGCGATCGTGTGATCATCTATATGCCAATGGTTGCCGAAGCCTTGATCGCCATGCTCGCCGTTACACGGATTGGCGCGGTGCATTCGGTTGTGTTTGGTGGATTTGCCTCAAACGAGCTGGCCGTGCGGATCAATGATGCGACGCCAAAAGCGATCATCGCGGGCAGCTGCGGCATCGAGCCGGGCCGCATTGTGCCCTATAAACCGCTGCTGGACGGCGCGATCGAACTGTCTGATCACAAACCGGATTTCACCGTGATCTTGCAGCGCGAGGAAAGCGTGGCCGACATGATCCCCGGTCGCGATTTTGACTGGGCAGAGATGGAGTCCAACTCGGCCCCCGTTGATTGCCTTCCGGTTGAGGGCAACCACCCCGCCTATATCCTTTACACATCCGGCACCACGGGCCAGCCAAAAGGCGTGATCCGCCACACCGGCGGGCATCTTGTGGCGCTGAACTGGACCATGAAAAACATCTATAATTTGGATCCCGGCGATGTGTTCTGGGCGGCCTCCGACGTGGGTTGGGTTGTTGGTCACAGCTATATCACCTATGGCCCGCTGGTGCATGGCAACACCACCATCGTGTTCGAGGGCAAACCGATTGGCACCCCCGATGCGGGCACCTTCTGGCGGGTGATTTCCGAGCATAATGTGAAAAGTTTCTTCACTGCCCCCACGGCCTTTCGTGCAGTGAAACGCGAGGATCCGAAGGGGGAGTTTGTTAAGAGATACGATCTCTCTTGCCTGAAACAGGTCTATCTGGCCGGTGAGCGCGCTGACCCAGACACAATCGTTTGGGCGCAAGAGCAATTGGGCACCCCGGTCATTGACCACTGGTGGCAAACTGAAACCGGTTATGCGATTGCCGCGAACCCGCTGGGCATTGAAGAACTGCCCACCAAATTGGGCAGCCCCGCCGTGCCAATGCCTGGTTATGACGTGCAAATCCTTGATGAAGGTGGCCACCCGATGCCCGCCGGAGAGTTGGGCGCCATTGCCATAAAGCTGCCCCTTCCCCCCGGCACCCTGCCCACGCTTTGGAACGCCGAAGATCGGTATAAATCAAGCTATCTCAACGCGTTCCCCGGTTACTACGAAACGGGCGATGCCGGGTATAAGGACGAAGACGGGTATCTTTACATCATGGCGCGAACGGATGATGTGATCAACGTCGCAGGGCACCGCCTGTCCACCGGCGGGATGGAAGAGGTTCTGGCCAGCCACCCTGATGTGGCCGAATGCGCGGTGATCGGTGTGACCGACCAGCTGAAGGGGCAATTGCCGCTGGGCATGGTCTGTCTGAATTCTGGCGTTGATCGTCCGCATGAAGAGGTAAGCGCAGAATGCGTGAAGCTTGTGCGCGAGAAAATCGGCCCGGTTGCGGCGTTCAAACTCTGTATCGTCGTGGATCGTTTACCCAAGACCCGGTCGGGTAAGATCTTGCGCGCCACCATGGTTTCGATTGCCGATGGCAAAGACTTCAAATTGCCAGCAACCATTGATGATCCGGCGATTCTGGACGAGATCACAGACGCGCTGGCCGAGATTGGTTATACTAAAGGTTAGGAAATCTTTAAAATTCTAACTAAAAACGCCCCTAAACTGTGCTTTAGGGGCGTTTTTTGCTGGCGTATCCGTAAGAATAAAATTCTAATCAACTTTTAGGTGAAGCCCTGTTCTACAACTCAAACCCTGTTTGACTGATTTCTCGTGCCACAAAAAGATACATTAAAAGCAGATAGCGAACAGGATTCGACACCCGCAAAAGACCTCTCTCTTTTGAACACTCTGGTATTGGCAGACGCAGCGCAAGCCAACTTGTTGCCCGCCGCTCCATTTGAAAACGCGGGATGCCATCTGACCTATGCCGCAACGCTCAGTGAGGCGCGGACACATCTTGAAAGAAAGCAGCCCGAGATTATTTTCCTACCCCTCGTTTTGGCAGGGAAATCAACCATGAGCTTTTTAAATCATTGCAAAACAATGTCTTCCGCGCCCTATATGATCGTCGTCGCCAGCCACGACCAGATCAACAATGCAGCAGAAGCCATGCATGCCGGGGCCTTTGACTGTCTCTTTACGCCCTTCAGTGCCTCGCGCCTTGGTCAGACAATTTCAGATGTGGTCCAAGCCTGCCGCCCCTCCAGTGTAAGCGCAAATCCAACATACCACCGGCAAAACACCCCCTCGACACCCGTAACGGACACGCCAGAAGACGCATCTGTTCGCGGCGAGGATCTGCACACACAGCCCCCCACGATGGGCCCCACAATGTCCCCCACCGTGAACATCGGGGCCTCCGCACCTTTGTCCTATCCTCAGATTATTCACCCCCCGATCAACGAAGATAAACGCCCCAGTACAACACTCAACATCTCGCCTGTCACCGCACAAGACAGCCCAGGTGCGCGGGCAAAACTGATCGGCAACCACATCGCATTTACCACAGCCTTGCGCCTGCTAGACAGCATCGCTCCCTCCTCTGCCCCCGTCTTTCTGCGCGGTGAGGTGGGGACCGGAAAAGAGCTGTTTGCTCGGGCAACGCACGAGGTGTCCAGACGCAGCAAACACCGGTTTGTGGTGGTCGATTGCGCCGCCTTGCGCGCAGACACACTGGCATCAGATATGTTTGGACACTTGCGCGGGGCGCATCCAAGTGCCAGTCACGACAAAATGGGCATGGCGCATTTAGCAGATGGTGGCAGCCTTTATTTCGACGAGATTTCAAACCTTGATCTTCGTGTGCAAAGCCAACTTGTTCGATTTGTTCAATCCGGCGAGGTTTTCAGGCTGGGGGATGACACCCCCACAAAGCTCGATATCCGCCTCATCAGCTCCACCTCACATGATCCGCTGCAGTTGATCGAGAACGGCACCCTATTAAAAGACCTTTATTATCAACTGCATGTCGCCCCAATAACGTTACCCCCCCTGCGTGCGCGCGGGGATGATCTGGTGAGGCTGGCTGAGATGTTCCTAACCGATTATGCCGCGTCGGAACATCGGGATTTCACCTCACTGACTCAAGAGGCGCAACAACTTTTGCACGCACACCACTGGCCGGGCAATGTTCATGAGCTAAAAAGCACCATCTGGAATGCAGTGCTGCAGCATAATGGCGATGTTTTAACCCACAATATGTTGCCAGTACTGATGACCATTCCCCAAGCCGCCGCTGACAATTCCGCGCCGTTATCAATGAGCCACGGAAATGGCACAGAACATCTGATCGGCCGCCCCTTGGCGGAAATTGAACAGGTCATTATCGAAGAAACCATTCGGGCAAATGGCGGCTCTGTCCCCAAGGCTGCACGCATGTTAGAGGTCTCCCCCTCGACGCTTTACCGCAAACGCGAAAACTGGCGTGCTTAAGAAACAACAGTGTGCTTGACCTGTGCGGCAAGGCTTGCTTCTCTGCGGCATCGAAATCATTAAATGTTGGGATTGCCATGACAAATTCTCGTCTTTCCGGCCTACACCGGGCGTCGCGCAACGAGCGCCTGAATCGCGTTGCACGAGAAGTCGGCTTGGCCGATGAGGTCACGCAAAACCTGTCCAAATTTGCAGAAGCCCAAGGGGATTTGGCCGATCATTTGGCTGAAAATGTCATTGGTGTGATGGCTGTTCCCCTCAGTGTGGCCACAAATTTAACCGTCGATGGTGAAGATGTGTTGGTGCCAATGGCGACCGAGGAAAGCTCGGTTGTGGCGGCCGTGTGCAACGGCGCGCGGGCCTGTCGCGCGGCGGGCGGCGTCACCACCGAGGCCGATCCCCCCTGTATGATTGCGCAAATTCAGATCACGGATCTGGACCTGTCACTGGGGCGCACCACATTGCTGGCGCATGAGGCTGAGATCCGCGAAATCTGCAACGCCTGTGATCCAATGCTGGTGAAACTGGGCGGTGGGCTGGTTGAAATCGCCCCGCGCATTTTGGATAACATGTTGGTTTTGCACTTGATTGTCGATGTTCGCGACGCGATGGGCGCCAACACCGTGAACACAATGGCCGAGGCCTTGTCGCCCCATGTTGCCCGCTGGACCGGCGGCAAAATCGGGTTGCGCATCCTGTCAAACCTGGCAGATCGCCGCTTGGTGCGCGCCCGCGCAACCTGGCCCGTAAGCGAGATCGGGGCCGAGACAGTCGACGGTATTTTGGCCGCTTACATTTTTGCCGCAACCGATCCCTACCGCGCCGCGACCCACAACAAAGGCATCATGAACGGCATTGATGCGGTGGCCTTGGCGACCGGAAATGACACCCGCGCGATTGAGGCGGGCGCGCACGCCTACGCCGCAATGCGCGAGGGCGGGCAAGGCTATCATCCGCTCACGCGCTACTCAAGAAACGACGATGGAGATTTGGTTGGAGAGATCGAATTGTCGATGGCC
>ATLU01000052.1_pt1 | contig 51536 bp, 48 predicted proteins | sample 178751 | NCBI WGS metagenome assembly ATLU01 (sample SAMN02211837, study PRJNA209200) | bioreactor metagenome | isolation source: day 23 sample from continuous culture bioreactor inoculated with sediment... | place: Germany: Wadden Sea | collected 2011
CTGTTCCGGACGTCAGATTCTGACTTAAGTCTTTGGTGAACCAAACAGTCCCCACGACTTGGTGCATTTCAGCTTAGTCCGTCAAATAACGAATTCCGAAATGATGGCGACTATCAAATACTAATTGCAATTCTTCACCGTAAGTCCTGACAAACAAGGGCATAGGTCATTTCTATTGAACAAATGCGCTTGCCTCTTTCTAACACGATGCATGGATTTCTTATTTAGGGCGATAACTTCCTTACTAGACGCATCAAGATCTGAAAATATCTCTAGAAGCTCGTCCGTTATAGATCGCACAATTTCTAGAGCTTTTGACAGGCAGTCGACCAGGTCCTTCGCTCCAGAAAATTCATGCCTACCTAGTGAAATCTCTCGCGTCAAATGGCGTGTGCCCCACGCGTCCATGCGGGAAGCTGCATGCGTTGTAGTCGCGAAAAGGTCACCAACGTTTGGGTGTAAGAATTCACATAGCACATCGTACGCAACACGGCTTCCCGGAACCCGCTTTCCTAGTTTATCAACATGATTCAGTATTTGATTGGCGGAAACGTCCATGAATTTTTCTTTTGGCTCATAGCTTAGCTCTCGGGCCTTGGCAGTCGTAAAGTCGGAACTTGCCAACTTTTGCCAATCCATTCGTGTTCCGTACAGGCTTTTCCCAATGAGTTCTGCAATGTTAGTCTCGTAGAATACTTCATGAAATCCCTTTTCTTTCGCTTTTTCTCGCCAAGGGCTAGAAAGTTTGGACCTAACGGTCTCCGCCAGAGATGCCCTCTCAATCAACCCCCGAAGCAACGAAAGAGAAACGATGGCCGAACCCTCGTCAATTGATGATATCGCTCCTTTCGCATGCTCGTAGCAAGCCAACCGAGACACATGAAGGAATCCATTTATCTGCTGTGCGTAAAGGGATTGATTATAGATCGAGGCGCGGATTGCGCCATTCGAGTGTCCTGATGGAGCGCCAGGTTTCCCAGAGCCAAACCAGTCTGCCATGCTATTTGCCACCGGGACAGCTTGAGCTTGGCTTACCATCCGAAATGTACAGCTGCGCCGAGTTGAATTGAATGCGGCTTCGGAAAATGCCTCGAGAGAGGCTCGAACGCACTTCCAATCCAAGGAGACAGAATTATCGTCCATTCGGCTTAAGCTCCCGTCGCAACACCTTTTCAGGCTACTTCATGAGTCGCGGGTCCACCACGTCCATACACAGCTAAGGCGATCATTTTGTTGAGGCAATCCCTGATGGCGAGGGGGTTCCGTTTCCAGCCCAAAGCCCCAGCATCGCTCCGTGTCGTGCTGTCCCCCGGGTGACTAATTATGCGGAAGCCGCAAATCGCATCGGAGGCGGGAAAGTGGGCAGATGTGTCAGTTCGACTGAGGTCTTCCTTCGGGTAGGAAAAGGGGACGCGAACCATCGCCAGAAACGCGCTGCATTACGCCGCCATCCCGAGCAACGCGCCTACCGCGTGTTCCGTCTATGTTGCCTTCGGCGTCATTCGGATCGCACGCTTGGGTTTTGGCGGGGTTCGGCGGCAGAGGATTGAAAGGCAACGAGAAAACGAGACCGAACCGGAACGGGGGAGGTTCGCCCAAACTGAGACCGAGGGCCATACTGAGCCCCACGTCAGCCTGGAAGCGAGTCTATGAGGTTCGGTCGGTTCGCGCAAACCCCTTTGATAACACGGAAAAATCCGTGCCCGTCAGGGCGGTGTCACTGGTTCGCAATGGGGATAATGGCGGAGAGACAGGGATTCGAACCCTGGAGACGGTTTCCCGCCTACACACTTTCCAGGCGTGCGCCTTCGACCACTCGGCCACCTCTCCGTGCCGCGCTATGTATCCCCCAAGCCCACCGTCTTGCAAGGGGTCAGATCGACTTTTTCACGAATGCGTTTCAAGCGCGCCAAGACCCGGTGCAACGGGCTCAGTCGCCGTCGCCGTCAGCGGCTTCCCCGGCCCCTTCGTCGTAGTCTTTCGGCAGGTCGCGAACGGGTTTCGACGTCGCGCTGTCCCCGCCCCCTGCGGGCCCCGATCCGCCATCTTTCGCCGGTTTGTTGCCCTCCCCGCGCAGAACTTCCGGGTTGCGCAGCCAGATGTCGCGTTGGGCGAAGGGAACCTCGATACCTTCCTTGGCAAAGCGTTCGGCGATCTGGTGATTGAGCTCGTCTTGCACGATCAGGATCATGCCCACGTCGGACAAGACCGCGCGGACCTGGAACTCCAGGCTGTCGGCGCCAAAGGCCATGAAGCCCACCTGCGGCGCCGGGTTCACCGTGACCAGCGGATGATCCTGCACGATTTCCGTCAGGATCTGGTGGACCCACCGCGTGTCGGTGCCATAGGCCACGCCCACGTTGATGACGAGCCGCCCGATGCTGTTGCCGCGCGTGTAATTGGTGACGGTGCCCGAGATGAAGTCGGAGTTCGGGATCATCACGTCCTGCTTGTCGAAGGTTTCGATCCGCGTGGACCGGACCGAGATGTCCTTCACGATGCCCATGTTGCCACCAACGGAAATCCAGTCGCCTTCGGAAATCGGCCGTTCGATCAGGAGAATGATACCGGAGACGAAATTCGACACGATGGTCTGGAGGCCAAAACCGATCCCGACCGACAACGCACCGGCAACGATGGCGAGCGACGACAGGTCGATGCCCGCCGCGGTAATGGCGACGACCGCGGCAAGGAAATACCCCACGTACCCGATGCCCGAGGTAATCGCGTTCTGCCCGCCCACGTCGATGCGGGTTTTCGGCAGCACCGTCGAGGTCAGCATCCCCTGGATCAGCTTGGTGATCCCGTAGCCGATGGCGAATATCACGATCAGGAAAATCACGCTCGCCGGCGTGATCGTGGTATCGCCAACGGACAGCCCCTCGCCCACCGCCTTCCAAATCTCGCGCATGTCCGTCGTGCGGGCGCCCCAGATCAGGGCGAAAAGCGGGGTCGAGGCAATCAGGACGATCAGGCTTGCCAGAACCGGGGTCAGGGCGTCCTGCGACTCGTCGAGCGATTTGCCCGCGATCAACCCGTAAAGATCGACGAAAAGCACATGCAGGATCAACAGCACCCCGATCAAGGCGATGGACCCGGCCAAGGCGTAGATGATGAATTGCCCGAGGGCCCCGTATCCAAGCACCGCGAGGGCCGCACCGGAGATGCCGCCCAGAATGAGAGCACGTCCGCCAAGGCTCAGAAGCCGATCCCGGAACGGAGCGCGCTCTTCCCCTTCGGGTTCCGCTTCGACCGCGTGGGCGCGCAGAAGCCGACCGATCCGGACTAGCAGAACACCGGCCAGAATAAGGATCGGCAGTTCAATGATGGCGATGGTCGCGTCCGAATAATTGTCCGCCTCGGCCACATCCTTCGCAAATCCATGCAGCCCGTAAGCCAGCCCGAGAAACGTCGCCTCGACCCGACCTTCGGTCCGCGCCGTCGACGTCAGGCTCAGGATCTCCCAATCGGCGTCGCCGCGCCCAAAGACGCGGATCCCGAGCCACCGGGCCAGGACCACGCTCGCCAGAACGGCCAACGCCGATGACACAACAACCTCGGATCGCACCCCGAAGACGCTGCTCAGGTTGACTGCAACCAGCAGGAACAACACGCCGAAAATCGGCAGGATCATCTGCACGACGGAAAGCAGGAACCCCCATACGCCACGTGACGGCCATTTTGTCCGTCGCAGGATGCGGTCTCCGAGACGCCCGGACCAGGCACGTCCCCGTAACAAAAGGGCGAGGCCGACGATGGTCAGCACGATCACCGCCGGCAATGCGTTTCGTATCTGTTGCCGGTTCGCAGCCGCCAGCCAATTCGCCCTCACCTCCCGAATGGAGGCATGAAAGGTTCGGTTGATATCGCTTGCCGTCGCCGCCCAGTTCGACGGATTCAGCGGACTGGGTCCGGCAGACAGAAGCGTGTCCGCCTGACGGCTTCTGAGCAAGATATCAATCTGGCTGATAATGTCGTCGGCGCGGGCATGGGCGATCTGCGCCGCCAGCACCGGCGTCTCCACCAGTTCGAGCTGGTTTTGGAGAATTTCGCGTTGCCGGGCGACCGCCGGGCTTTCGCTTTCACCCTCCGCAGGCTCCGGCCCCAAGGCGCCGATCTGGTTTCTCAGGGTCGAAATACGAACACTGTTTTCGGCGCGGGCGTCGGCGAACCGGTCGCGCCATTGCGACATTTCGCTGCGCAGGGACTGAAGCGCGTCGTTAGAGGCACGGCTCGCATCCAGCGCCTGTTCCGCCCGGTGCGCGGCCCGCGCCCAAGCTTCGTAATCCGGCGCGCTCCCGGGCATCTTGACCGTGGCGGCCAGTTGCGCGGCCGGGCTTTCGCCCGCGGTCAGACGCTCGATCTCACCCGCCGCCGCGCCGGTCTCAACCGATGCCGTCCCATCCGCTGGCGCGGTGTCGTCCTGTGCGGCAACCGGGGCGACCGACAAGCTGGCGACAAGGACGAGAAGCGCGAAAAGCCGCGTGATGGCCTGCATCATTCCGCCTCGAAAACCGACGGGACCTCCCGCGCCTCGCGGTTGAGGAAACCGGGCACCGGCAACCCCTTGGAGCGCAGGAAGTCGGCGTTGTAGAGCTTCGCCTGATACCGCGTGCCGTAGTCGCACAGGATGGTCACGATGGTCTTTCCCGGTCCCATGTCTTTCGCCATCTGCACGGCCCCAGCCATATTCACCGCAGACGAGCCGCCGACGCAGAGCCCTTCGTGCTCCAACAGGTCGAAGGCATACGGCAGGGCTTCGGCATCCGGGGCGCGGTAGGCCATATCGGGCGTGATCCCTTCGAGGTTCGCGGTAATGCGCCCCTGCCCGATCCCTTCGGTGATGGACGATCCTTCGGAGGCAAATTCGCCCGTGGTGTAATAACTGTAAAGCGCCGCGCCCTCCGGATCGACAATCGCCGCCTTCACGCCTTTCGGCTGAAGCGCCATGGCCAGCCCGCCCAGCGTGCCCCCGGAGCCGACCGCGCAGACCACGCCGTCCACCTTGCCGCCGGTCTGCTCCCAGATTTCCGGACCCGTGGTCTCGACATGAGCCTGCCGGTTCGCAATGTTGTCGAACTGGTTGGCCCAGATCGCGCCCTTGGGGTCGGTCTTGGCGATTTCGGCGGCCAGTCGACCCGAATACTTCACGTAGTTGTTCGGGTTCTTGTAAGGCACCGCTGGCACTTCGACCAATTCCGCACCGGCGATGCGGATCATGTCCTTTTTTTCCTGGCTCTGGGTCTCGGGGATCACGATGATCGAGCGAAAGCCCATCGCCGCCGCAACCAGCCCGATGCCGATCCCGGTATTGCCCGCCGTGCCCTCGACGATGGTGCCTCCCGGCTCCAGCTCGCCCCGCGCGATGGCGTCACGGATAATGAACAGAGCGGCCCGGTCCTTCACCGACTGGCCGGGGTTCATGAACTCGCACTTGCCGTAGATATCGCAGCCGGTTTCCTCGGACACCGCTTTGAGCTTCACCAATGGCGTATTGCCGATCAACCCGATCAAGTCGTTGCGCGTGTCCATGGTCATCCTTTCCCTATGGCGGCTCTTCTTGGCCTGACACTTTGGTATTCTGCGGGGGCGAATGCTTCAACCCGCATCGCGCAACCGTGCGCGGTTGAGCGCCAGCCAATAGGCCGAAACCACAAGCGGCCCGGCCCCGGCTTCGCCGCTTTCGACCATCTCCATCAGGCGCTCGAAGGACACGACATGGGACCGGATGTTTTCCGCCTCGCTCGACAGGCCCGCGATACGGCCGTGCGCCCCGTCCAGATCCGCTTCCGCCACATAGGCATAGACGAATTCCGTGACCGCGCCGGGGCTTGGATAATGCCCGGAAACGTAATGGAGCACCCCAAGCGACAGGTCCGCCTCTTCCAGAGCCTCGCGCCGCGCGGTGGTCTCCACCGCCTCGCCAGGATCGACACGGCCCGCGATGGGTTCCAAGACCCATGGGTTCGGATCACCCCGCATGTATGGTCCGATGCGGAATTGTTCGACCAGGAGCACCGTATCGCGCTTCGGATCGTATGGTAGCACGGTCACGGCGTCGCCGCCCACGAAGCCGGCCCGGTTCACCACCGGCGACAAGCTCCCGTCAAAGCGGCGAAACCGCAGGTCCTGTTCTTCGAGCAGGAAGTAATTCGCATAGGGTTTGCGCGTGGACAGCGCATCCACATCCCTGGACACGTCGTTTTTAGACCGCACCGTTGCCGGCGCGGTGTCGCCTGCCCGCACCCGCGATCCGGCCCGCTGGCGGATCATCGGCAGCCGTTCGGCCAGCGTTTCGGCGTCGATCTGCCCAAAGTAGCTCATCATCTCGCGCGCCGCCGCGCACCACAGTGGCGCATGAAGATCCACCCAGCTCGACAGGGACCAGTCTTCCCCGGCCCGCGCATCGGGATCGGTCGCGTAGTGTTCGGTGATGATCGGTCCCGCAGCGGTTTCCACCACCACCTCGACCGGATCATAGGCAAAACCCGCCTCGAAAAAATCCAGCCGCGCGCGGTGCTCCGCACTCAGCCCGGTCAAAAGAATCCCCGCCGCCTCGCCCCCCGGCACGGCAGCCAAAAGCGGGTGATCCGCGCCCTGCTTCCAGTAAATCGCGTGTCCGGCCAGCCGCGCAGGCGTCGCCACCACGTCCTCGGCGGGACCGAGCACGATGTCGCGCAAAGGTGCATGGCACAGGGTGCCGAAAACGAAAAGACTGTCCCGGGTCACCGCGTCCTGACCGCCACCCAGTTGGTGATCGCCCCGACAATCGCACCGCCGACCAGGGCGGCCAACACCACATCGGGCTGCGCGATGATCTGGATATACTCCAACGCCACATCGAACACGCCGACAATACTTTCCATCACCGTGTCATAGGCATTGCGAAACGCCCGATCCACCATCCGCTTGATGGCGAAGGCAAAGAGCGTGAGCAGCGTCTGGACGACCACGCTTGTAATCCCGATCGCCACCGCGTTTCCCGACTGCCGTTGGAACCTTGCGCCGGTGAACGTCCAGCCCACGATGACCCCCATGATCGCCGCGACGACCGGAATGCCTGACACCGGCACACCTTCGTCGAAATAGGGAAAGGTCAGGAAAGACACCCCGAACCCCAACACCGCGAGCAAGACAGCCGCGACCAATCGTGCAAACGTGGGCATGCACCCCTCCTCGTAAACGGTTGCGGTTCCCCGCCTCTACGCAGGTTTACGAACCGTCACCTGCACCACGTCGCAGTTTTCCGCCTGAAACGCCGCAGCGCAACCCGCGAGATAGAAATTCCACATCCTCCGGAAGCGGTCGTCGAACCCCAACTCCGCGACCTGATCCCACTTGTCGTTGAAGGTCTCCATCCAACGGCGCAGGGTCTGGCTGTAGCTCTGGCCGAACTCGAACTGCTCGCCGAACATCAGCCCGGCGCGGTCGATCTCGGCCCGCAGCGCGGTTTTCGACGGCAGCATACCGCCCGGAAAGATGTATTTCTGAATGAAATCGACACCCTTTCGGTATTCTTCGAACCGGCGCTCGGTCAGGGTGATGATCTGAAGCGTGGCATTCCTGCCAGGCTTCAAACAGGATTTGACCTTCTCGAAATAGACCGGCCAATACTTCTCGCCCACCGCCTCGAACATCTCGATGCTGGCGATCCCGTCGTATTGCCCCGCCTCGTCGCGGTAATCCTGAAGCTTGAAGGTCACCTTGTCCGAAAGACCCGCTTTCTCAATCCGGTCGACAGCGTAGTCATACTGCTCCTTGGAGATGGTCAGACAGGTCACGTGAAGCCCGCGTTGCCCTGCTGCATATTCCGCGAAACCACCCCAGCCACAGCCGATCTCCAGCACATGATCGCCCGGCGTCACCCCCATTCGGTCCACCATGGAGGCGTATTTCTGCTCCTGCGCTTTCTCAAGGCTTTCCTGCCCGGTCTCGAACAGGGCCGATGAATAGGTCATCGTGTCGTCGAGCCAGAGCCGGTAGAAGCCGTTGCCCAGGTCGTAGTGCGCCGCAATGTTTTTCTTCGCCTGGCGTTTGGTATTGCGTTGCAGCCAGTACCGGAAGCGTTCGAACATCTGCACGAGCTTCGCGCCCTTGAAGCCGCCATAGAGGTCATCGTTGTCCGTCTGGATGAAGTCGAGAAAGGCTTGCAGGTCGGGTGTCGACCAGCTTCCATCCAGATAGGCTTCCGAGAACCCGAGATCGCCCTCCCGGATCAACCGCTCGAACACGTCGTCCCTGTGCAGATGCACCTCCGCAACGTGACCCGGCTTCGGCCCTTCGGCACGAAACCGGCGCCCATCCTGCAAAATAAAATCAATGCGCCCCTGCTTGATCCGCTGCGCCATGGCGAAGACCGGCGCAAAATAGCGCGGCAGGTTGTCCTGGCCTTTGGTGTCGGTGTGGATCATTTTTGCTCCCCGTCTTTTCATATAGTCGAACGGAATTTTTCCGGACGATCAAGTTATTATGGGCTCAATCCTGTTTTGGGCGGTTTTCGTAGGCCTCCAGGGCGGCCTCGCGCCCCTCCTTGAGACCAACGATTGGGCGGTCGGGATAGTTTCCCCGCGGCGAAAGAGTCCATGACTTCGGGATGGCGTCGAAGTAATCAAGCGCTGTCTCGGGCGGATTTTCCTGCCCTTCCGCGATCCATGCATCCAGGTAGACGTGATCTTTGTCGAACTTGTCGATCTGGGTTTCCGGGTTGTAGATGCGGAAATAGGGCGCGGCATCCGGACCGGACCCAGCCGTCCACTGCCAACCCATCGCATTGGACGCGGGGTCCCAGTCGGTCAGGCAATCCTCGAACCACCGCATCCCGATCCGCCAGTGGATCATGCAGTGCTTGGTGAGATAGCTCGCCACGATCATGCGCGCGCGGTTGTGCATCTTGCCGGTCACATACATCTCGCGCATGGCCGCATCGACGAAGCGCACCCCGGTGCGTCCCTGCTTCCAGGCTTTCACCTCCCCGAGCCGCTCATCCTCGCGCCACGGAAAACGATCCCATTCCTCGCGCCAGTTGTCGGTCAGGATACGGGGCGTGTGATACATCAGGTGATAGGCAAACTCGCGCCAGACCACTTCCTTCACGAAATGCTCGGCCCCGGCCTTGCCCGCCTCTATCGCGCGTTGCCCGGCCGCCCAGAGCGCGCGCGGGCTGATCTCGCCATAGGTGAGGTATTCCGACATGCCGCTGGTGGCATCCTCGGCCGGAAAGTCCCGCCGGTCCTTGTAGTCCGCGACCTTCGACCCGATGAACGCGCCCAACCTGGACTGCGCCGCGCTTTCGCCCGCCCGCGTATACTTGGCGACAACGTCCGCGCCCCGACGCATGGCGGCCCCCATGTCCCAGTCATCCAGGTTGTCGCTCTCGGGCCAGATTGCAGGCGCTTCCAAGGCTGGCGCGGCCAGCGGCGCGCCCGGATCGCGGTCTTTCACGGCCCGCCAATAGGGCGAATACACCTTGTACATGCCCCCGGTCCTGGTCTCGACCGTCCACGGCTCGAAGAGCAGGAGACCCGCGTGGCTCTCCGCCGTGACGCCTGCCTCTTTCAATGCCGACTTCACATCCGTATCCCGCTCGATCGCCTCGGGATCATAGGCCCGCGCCCAGTGCACGGCCCCGGCCCCGGTCTCCGCGATCAGCTCGCGCAGCACGTCGAGCGCATTGCCCCTGCGCAGGATCAGCTTGGACCCCACCTCCGCCAGCGCCTCGCCAAACACCCGCAGCCCCTCGCCCAGCCGCCATTTCGGCGCGGCCCCGAGCGCATCGACGCCATGGTCCTTGATGAACACAGGAATGACCGCGCCGGATTTCGCGGCGGCGGTCAGCGCGGGATTGTCGGAGAAACGCAGGTCGCGGCGGACCCACCAAATCACGGGTGTCTTGCTCATGCACCCAATACGCGCGAAGCCCCCGTTCGGTTCACCGCACTTCGGCGAATTCCTTGAAAGCCATCATGTTTTTTCGCGTCTGCTTGCGAAACATGCCGAGCATCACGCGCGTCATCAGCTTGAGCATGAGCGTTTCGGCGTGAAACTCGCTCTCCATGGTCCAGACCGTGGCGCCGCTATCGTCGGAAAAGGTGCTGAGTTCCGGTTCACCATCCCCGCCCCGTCACAGGTGTTCCCGATCCGGTTGGGCGGGTCGACGGTGATGCTCTCGGTGTAACCCAGAGAGCAGACCCCAAAGAAAAACCCCGGCGCTGTGAGGCGCCGGGGTCGGTGTTTTTACTCGGCCGGAGCCGCCTTCATCACGGCCCGTTCATCACGCAGGCCTTTCCAGATGGCATAGCACATGATGAGTAGCACCACCGTGAACGGCAGCCCGGTGGAGATCACCATCGACTGGAGCGACCCGAGACCGCCTGCCGACAGCAGGAGCACGATAGCCACCGCACCTTCGAAGATGCACCAGAAGACACGCTGCGGAACCGGCGCGTCGACCTTGCCGCCCGCGGTGATCGTATCGATCACGAGCGAACCGGAGTCCGACGAGGTCACGAAGAACACGATGACCAGCACGATCCCCACGATCGAGGTAAGCCCCGCCAGCGGCAGCACGTCGAGCATCTTGAAGAGCTTCAGTTCCAGCGCCGCGTCTTGTGCGACGGTGTAGCCGTCCTGAACCACCTGCTGGATCGCGGTGCCGCCGAAGACGGCCATCCAGAGCACACAGACCATGGAGGGGATCAGCAGAACGCAGACCACGAATTCCCGCACGGTGCGACCACGGCTGACGCGGGCGATAAACATGCCCACGAAGGGTGACCAGGAGATCCACCAGGCCCAGTAGAACGAGGTCCAGCCCTGCATGAAGTTGACGTCTTCACGACCCACCGGGTTGGAGAGCGCCGGAAGGAACTGGAAATAGGCCACGAGGTAATCGACAAAGCCGGTCAGCACCGCGAGCGTCGGGCCAACGAGCAGCACGAAGATCAGGAGCACAGCGGCAAGGCCCATGTTGATCTCGGACAGGATCTTCACCCCGCCATCAAGACCCCGCACGACCGAGATCAGCGCGATCGCCGTAATGGCGGAAATCAGGATGACTTCCGTGGTCGGACCGACCGGGATACCGAAGAGCTCGTTCAAACCCGCGTTTGCCTGTGTTGCGCCGAAGCCCAGAGACGTGGCCAGACCGAAGAGCGTCGCGAAGACCGCGAGTACGTCGATGATGTGACCCCACCAGCCCCAGACACGATCGCCGAGGATCGGGTAGAAGGCGGAGCGGATCGTCAGCGGCAGACCCTTGTTGTAGCTGAACAGCGCCAGCGCCAAAGCCACGACCGCGTAGATCGCCCAGGGGTGCAGACCCCAGTGGAAAATCGTCGCCGCCATACCCAGACGGATCGCAGCTTCCTGGTTGCCCTCGGCACCGCCCAGCGGTGCCCAGTCGGTGCGCACGCCGTTTTCAACGGTGGTGCCGCCCATAGCGGTCGAGAAGTGCGTCATCGGTTCCGACACGCCGTAGAACATGAGGCCAATGCCCATGCCTGCGGCGAACAGCATCGCGAACCACCCGATGTAGGAATAGTCCGGCGAGGCATCCACGCCCCCCAGCCGCACTTTGCCGACCGGTGTAACGATCAGCAAAAGGCAGAACAGGACGAAAATGTTTGCAGCGCCGAGAAAGAACCAATCGAAGCTCTTGGTCACGAAGCTGAACATCGCCGAAAAGGCGTTACCGGCCTGTTCGGGCAACGCCAGCGTGTAGAACACGAAGGCGATGATCGCGAGCCCGGAGATCAGAAAGACCGGGTTGTGAATATCGAGACCAAATGGCCCGACCTTGGTTTCAATATTGTCCTGACCGATCTGGTAATCGGTCTCGATGATGTCGGAATGCCCCTCTGGAGCCGGAATTCCTGTATCGTCAGTCTCACTCATGACGCTCCCTTCCCTGTAAATCGTTTCACTCGCATCCTCATCCGCGCACCACCATGACAGAGCACTTGGCATGTCCGGCAACCTTGCCGCCGTTGGATGGCCAGATGTAGTCGATCAGACCCGGAACATGGCTTTGCATCACGACCAGGTCGCACCCGACGTCGCTGGTGGCCTCCAGAAGTGCATCGTCCACATCGGTCGTCGGATCGTTGCAGATGACGGAATGCGCCTTGCCCTCGACACCGAGCGAAGCCGTTTCCTCTTTCGCGAAAGCTTCGAGCTTGGCCGCGAATTCCTTCGGATTATGTCCGAGAGCCCCGGGTGTATCCGCCCCGACGCCCACATAGGTCACGTCCGCGCCGTAGTGATCGGCAAGATCGGCTGCAACCTTTCGGGCATGTTCAAGACCGTCGAGATGCGACAGGTCGATCGGCACCATGATGTGTTTGAACATTTCCCCTCCTTCTCAATGCGTGAGGTGAGCGTTCAATCCACGCGCCCCCACGTCGTGTTGTTCTCGGGGGGCGACCCGGCGATCCCGGCCCGCGTCCGCCCTTGGTGCGACAGGTTAACGCAGGTTCACAAAATTCCCAAATAGAAACGCCCGCTTACGACAGCGATGTCGCAAACGGGCGCGAATGGGGCGATAACACACAAATGGCGCCCGCTACGGGCGCGATCAGGCGTTCACATCGACCACCACACGGCCTTTGACCTGGCCCTTGAGGATGTCGGCACCAAGCTTCGGAAGGTCCGAAAGGGTGGCCATTTGAACCATCGATTCGAGCTTGTCCATCGGCAGATCCCTGGCCACGCGCTCCCAGGCCCGCAGACGGTTGTCATAGGGCTGCATGACGCTGTCGATCCCCAGGAGGTTCACACCGCGCAGCAGGAACGGAATGACCGTGGCGGGCAGCGCCGCGCCGCCAGCCAGACCGACCGCCGCGACCGAGCCGCCGTATTTCATCTGGCCCAGCACGCGGGCCAGCATCTCGCCGCCCACCGCATCGACACAGCCCGCCCAGGTCTCGCTTTCCAGCGGGCGCTTGGTGGTCTCGTTGAGCTCCTCGCGCGGGACAATGCGGGTCGCGCCGAGGGATTTCAGGTAGTCGCTCGTCTCCGGCCGCCCGGTCACACCGGCCACGTCGTAGCCGAGATTACCGAGGATCGCAGTCGCGACCGACCCGACACCACCCGCGGCCCCGGTGACCAGCACTTCCCCCTTGTCCGGGGACAGCCCGTGATCTTCCAGCGCCATAACCGCGAGCATCGCGGTGAACCCGGCCGTGCCAACGGCCATCGCCTGGCGCGGCTCCAGACGCTTGGGCAGCGGCACCAACCAGTCGGCTTTCACCCGCGCCTTCTGGGCATAGCCACCCCAATGCGCCTCACCCACGCGCCAGCCGGTCAGGACGACCTTGTCCCCCGGCTTGTAACGATCATCCTCCGAGGCCTCGACGGTGCCCGCAAAGTCGATCCCGGGGACGTGGGGATAAGAGCGCACCAGCCCGCCGCCCTTGGGCGACAGGCAAAGCCCGTCCTTGTAGTTCACCGTCGAGTATTCCACGGCGACGGTCACGTCGCCCCCCGACGGCAGGTCGTCGTCAGACAGGTCGGTGATATTGGCCTCGGCCAGACCGTCGTCGTTCTGGGCCATCAAGAGTGCTTTGAACATGGGGGCCTCCGTTGTTGCGAGTCACCTTTGGAAATGTCATACATTTGAAAAACAAACAAGGCGAGGCAGATGAAAACCGATCTCACCCCGACGCGCGAGCTCTCCACCCAGATCGCCGATGCGATCCGTTCGGCGATCGTTTCAGGGGATCTGAACGTGGACGACCGGCTGCCGTCCGAAGCGGAGCTCTCCGAGAAATTCGGCGTCTCCCGCCCCACGGTGCGCGAGGCTCTCAAACGGCTCGCCGCCCAGAACCTGATCCGCACGCAGCGCGGCGCGACCGGCGGCGCCTTCGTCAACCGGATGAGCTTTGACGACGCCCGCGACAATCTCGTGACAACCTCGACGCTGCTCTTGTCGATGAACGACGTCAGCTTCGACACCGCCTGCGAAGCCCGTTTCGCATTGGAAGCCGCCTGCGCGCCGCTGGCCTGCACGCGCCGCACCGAGGCCCACCTCGATCGCATGGCCACAGAGATCGAGCGCCAACGCGACGACCGCCTGTCGGACGAAGCCTTCTGCGCCTCTGACGTGGCCTTTCACCGTGCGCTGGTGGATGCCGCCGGCAACCCGGTGCTGTCCTACCAGCTCGCGGGCGCCGTCGAAGCGATGCAGCCACTGATGAACATGATCACCTTCACAGGCCGCTCGCGCACCCGCATCGCGCGGCGTCATGGTCGTATCCTGACAGATCTCAGGGCGCGGGACGCGGATGCGGTGCGGACCGGGTTGGAGGACTTATCGGTCTACACCAAGAAGATCGCCGCGGACCTGGCGAATGCAAAGTCTGGTTAACCACACCTTAACCAAAACGCGGCAAGCTGCGGGTATGTTGGACCAAGACAGCCCCCTCGACCCGGACCAATGGGTGCGCGACGTGTTTTCCGCCAAAGCGGTGTTGCGCGGCGAAGTGATCCGGCGCAAGGCCCGCGATATCGAGCGATACGCGGGCTGGGACCGGTTCCTGGCCGAAATCGCGCGACGCGGCTTTCGCGCCGTGCGCAACGGCGGCCAGGTGGTCGTGTTTTGCAATCGTGAACCCGTGGTCCCGATTTCGTACGACGAAATCGGATCGAAATCCTACAAGGATTTCAACACCCAAACAGGGCCACACCAAACCTGAATTCCTCGCAGGAATTCAACCCGAAATCCTCAAAGGATTTCGCCGCCCCCCCTTCCAAAACGCCCCCCAGGCCCCTATATCTACCCTGTCTCGCAAGAGGCTATGGACATAAACGCGCTCGTAATAAGCGGATCGGACCCGGGGGCGGTACCCGGCGGCTCCACCAAAAACCCTTCGTTTGGGGGTCATGGGGCCGAAACAGGATCGACGAACGTCTAAAGGGGTTTGCTTTGTCCCGGTGAGATACCACCGTTATCGGTTCAATTAAGCTAGTTGCAAACGACAACAAAGCTCCGATGGCTCTGGCTGCGTAAGCGGTCCGAACCATCGAAATCTTAAGCCCTTGCGCCTAGCAGCGTAAGGCGGGGTTCGCAGGTACCTGGCAACAGAAACCTGCACTTACCTCCAATTGGACCAAGATCGCCGAAAACACGGCTTTCCATCTGCCCGCCGGTTTGGCTAACCTCCCGGTATTGGATCGAAACCGCATTTCGAAACGGGGAAACAGATGTTCCGCACTGCCCATAGTCTGCTTGCCGGCGCAAGCCTCCTATCCGCCACCGCCGCCAGCGCCGAGAGCATCACCTGCGCATTCACTCAGCAAACAGACACCACCACCCTGAACGTCACGATTTCGGGCGAGCCCGGAACGGCCACGCCCTGGATCTGGCATGCGACAATGCTGCAGGATTCCGAACATGCCCTCTATGACGGCACATGGGCCGGGGCGGCGCGCGACGTCGAGGATTTCCGTCTCGCGCAGTTGCGTGTCGACGTCATCGAGTATCAGGGCGAAACCGCGTCCAGCGTCGAAATCCTAACCGGGGGGCTTGTGGTCGAGCCCCTGCCGATCCACGACGTCGAGGCACTCACCGCCGAGGCACAGCCGGTCTGGGGCCGACTGATGATGCCCATCAATGCCAAGGGCCTGTTCAATCCGGTTTTGGCGGAGGGCGTGATGGAACCGATGGCGTTCGGCCCCGGGGTCTTCCCGGTGATGTGGCAAGGCAGCATCGCCGCTGCTCCCGGAACGCCGGACTTCGCTGCCACGCAGGAGACTCTGCTGGCAATCGAGAACTTCCGGGCCCCCGCGATCAGGGCCACGCTCTCAATCTACCCCATCCGCGACCCCGAAAACCCGAAGCCCACCGAACACACGATTCCGCTCGCGGAGTTCCGATGGGACGAAGGCGCGCTGAAGGAGACCTTCACCTGGGCCGACCGGGAACTGCCCGGCTATCTCGCGCTGTTCCACCAAGGTTGCCCGCACAACCGTCAGCAATAGCGCCCCCGCGCGCTTTTCGTCTTGCGCGCGTTACATCGCCTTGCGCATATCAGCGCATGCGGCCGAGCCTTCGCACCCTAGTCTCCTGTTTTGCCCGGATCGGCCTTCTGTCGTTCGGCGGGCCAGTGGCGCAGATCGGCGTGATGCACCGCGAACTGGTGGAGCGGCGTGGCTGGCTCGACGATCCCACCTTCACACGGGGACTGTCCTTCGCGATGCTCCTCCCCGGTCCCGAAGCCATGCAGCTGTGCACCTATGCAGGCTGGCGCCAGCGCGGGGTCATCGGCGGTCTGGTCGCGGGGGCGCTTTTCGTTCTGCCCGGCGCGCTCGTCATGGCCGCGATCACCATCGCCTACCTCGCCTGGGGACAGCTTCCGGGTGTGGCGCAGGCGTTTCTCGGGATCAAGGCGGCGGTGACGGTGGTGGTCGCCCAGGCACTCTGGCGCCTTGGGCGAAAGATGCTCACCGGCGCTTTCCCCGCCGCGCTGGCGCTCGTCGCCTTCATCGCCCTGTCGCTGGCGCTCGCCCCCTTCCCGGTCGTGGTTCTCATCGCCGCCGCCATCGGCGCGCTCACCGCGCCGCCAGGTTCCGCCGCACCCACACCAAACGGCCCGTCCCTCGCCGAAACCATCCGCACCGCGACGCTTTGGCTTGGCCTATGGCTCGCGCCCCTCGCGCTGCTCCTCGCGACCGGCCCCGACCGTCTCGCCCAGATCGCTGCCTTCTTCACCCGCCTTGCTGCCTTGAGCTTCGGCGGCGCCTACGCGCTTCTCGCCTGGATGAGCGACGCGTTGGTCGCTGACAAGGGCTGGCTGACCCCAGCCCAGATGGTCGACGGTCTCGGGCTGGCCGAAACCACGCCCGGCCCCCTCGTGCTCGTCACGCAATTCGCGGGGATGGTCGCCGCCGCCCCCCTCGGGCCCGGCGGCATCGCCGCTGCCGCGCTCGTGACACTCTGGGCCATTTTCACCCCCTGTTTCGGCCTCATATTCACTCTCGCCCCGCACCTCGACCGGCTCACCTCTGCCCCGCGCCTTGCCGCGGCCCTGACCGCGGTCAGCGCAGCGGTCGTCGGCGTGATCGCCTCCCTCGCCCTGTTCTTCGCCCGCCACACACTCTTTCCGGACGGCGCCCTGTCGCTCCCGGCCCTTGGCCTGACCGCCCTCGCAGCGCTATTCCTGATCCCCCTGCGCCTGCCGCTCCCGGCCGCCTTGGCGCTTCTGGCCATGGCCGGATGGCTTCTGGGCAACCTCCCGTTCTGAGGCCCTTTTCATCCCGTCCGAATCCCGTATGTTGAAGAGAAGAGACGCGGGAGACCCTTATGTCGCGGTCGATTGACTACGGTAATCTGATGCATGACGCCATGCGTGGCCTGATCCGTCAGGTCCTTGACGAGGTGGCCGAACACGGCCTCCCCGGTGCACATCATTTCTTCATCACCTTCGACACCATGCACCCGGACGTGGAGATCGCCGATTGGCTGTCCGATCGCTTCCCGGAGGATATGACGGTGGTCATGCAGCACTGGTTCGATGACCTGCAGGTCACCGACGAAGGCTTCGCCGTCACGCTCAATTTCGGCGACAATCCCGAACGCATGTTCATCCCCTTCGACGCGATCCGCACCTTCGTGGACCCCTCGGTCGAATTCGGCCTCCGATTCGAAACGCAGGACGGCGAGGAGGACGAAGAAGAGGCCGATTTCGAGGATCTAGCCCTCGACGCCGACACGCCGGACGAACCTGAAGAGAAGAAGGACGCCGAAGTCGTCAGCCTCGACAGCTTCCGTAAATAGGCCGCGCGCGTCACAAAACTTTCAATCCACCGTCGCCGGATCGTTACCCATCCGCCGTTAGCTCGCGCGAAATCAATCGCGGGGATGCTACATGTCCAGATCCGGCCTTTTCCTGAAAGAAACCCTGCGCCGTCCCGGCGAAGTGGTGGCACTCGCGCCCTCCTCCCGCGCGGTGGCGCGGAAAATGACCGCCGGGTTGGAGCGCGTGTCCGGCCCGATCATCGAAATCGGCCCCGGCACAGGCAGCTTCACCCGCGAAATCCTCGCCCGGGGCGTCCCCCCGTCCCGCCTCACGCTCATGGAGATCAATGACCAGTTCTGCGCCTCCCTGAAGACGCAGTTCCCCGGCGTGCGCGTGGTCAATCGCCCGGCACAGGACATTCATGCGCTCGGACTGCACTCTGTCGGCGCGGTCATCTCCGGCGTTCCGGTGTTGGCGCGCCCGAAAATCCAGCGCGACGTGGTGGGCCGCGCGCTTGACGTGATGGCCAAGGGCGGCATCTTCGTGCAGATCACCTACAGCTTGCGTGCACCGATCAGCACCGCGATGCAGGCCGAGCTTGGCATATGTGCCGACTACCGCGGCATGGTGCTTGCCAACCTGCCCCCGGCCCACGTCTATGTATTCCGTCGTATACAGCATTGATCTTGCACGCGGCGCCTTGGGTGATATGACACGGCCAGCATTCTTTTGGGAGACTGACCGATGACCGAGACCCGCACAGAAACCGATAGCTTTGGCCCGCTGGAGGTCCCCGCAGACAAGTATTGGGGCGCTCAGACGCAACGGTCCCTGATCAACTTCCCGATCGGTTGGGAACAGCAGCCCACCGCCATCGTGCGCGGCCTCGGGGTCATCAAGAAAGCCTGCGCCATGGCCAACAAGGCCAACGGCGACATGGACGCGAAAATTGCGGACGCCATCATCCAGGCCGCGGGCGAAGTCATTGACGGCAAATTCGATGACAACTTCCCGCTCGTTGTCTGGCAGACCGGGTCGGGCACCCAATCGAACATGAACTCGAACGAGGTCATCGCGAACCGCGCCATCGAGATTCTCGGCGGCACCATCGGCACCAAGGATCCGGTGCACCCCAACGATCACTGCAACATGGGCCAGTCCTCGAACGACACCTTCCCGACCGCCATGCACATTGCCGCCGCCATGACCGTGCGCGACGTGCTTTTGCCGGGGCTTGAGAAGCTTCACGCGGGCCTCGCGGCCAAGTCCGAAGAGTTCAAGGATATCATCAAGATCGGCCGCACCCACACGCAGGACGCCACGCCGCTCACGCTGGGTCAGGAGTTCTCGGGTTACGCCAAGATGATCGAGAACGGCATCGAGCGCATCAAACTGGCGCTCCCCGGCATTTACGAGCTGGCCCAGGGCGGCACCGCCGTCGGCACCGGCCTCAACACCAAGCACGGCTGGGGCGAACAGGTCGCGGCGAACATGGCCGAGATCACCGGCCTGCCCTTCGTCACCGCGCCCAACAAGTTCGAAGCGCTCTCGGCCCATGACGCCATGGTCTTCCTGTCGGGGGCCATCGCCACCACCGCAGGGGCCGCCTACAAGATCGCCAACGACATCCGGTTCCTCGGCTCCGGCCCGCGCTCCGGCCTTGGCGAGCTGATCCTGCCGGAAAACGAACCCGGTTCCTCGATCATGCCCGGCAAGGTGAACCCGACGCAGGCCGAGGCGCTCACGCAGGTGGCCGCCCACATCATGGGCAACGACGCCGCGATCAAGTTCGCCGGCTCCCAGGGTCATTTTGAACTCAACGTCTACAACCCGATGATGAGCTACAACCTGCTCCAGTCGATCCAGCTTCTGGGCGACGCCGCCGACAGCTTCACAGAGCGGATGCTCAACGGCATCCAGGCCAATGAGCCGCGCATCGACAAGCTGATGAAAGAAAGCCTGATGCTGGTCACTGCGCTGGCACCGACCATCGGCTACGACAATGCCACCAAGGTCGCCAAGACCGCCCACAAGAACGGCACAACCCTCAAGGAAGAAGCCATCGCCTTGGGATTCGTCGACGAGAAAACCTTCGACGAGGTGGTCCGCCCGGAGCAGATGATCGGGCCGAAATAAGCGGTCCAGCATTACAAATACAGAAGGCGGCGGGGCATGGCTCCGCCGCGTTTCGTATGTAATCAACCACTGGGGCTGACCAACAGCATTCCACAACAGTGAAAGCAACGACCAGTTCCAGGGTCTGCGCGAGCATCTGACCTCTGGCGCATCGCGTGGCGCTTCGCCATGATGTGTCCATGAGCAAGATCACCAATCTGAACCAGGCCCGCAAGGCCAGGGCCCGCGCAGAAAAACGCACCAAGGCCGATGCGAACGCTGCGAAATTCGGGCGCACCAAGGCCGAAAAGCGGCTGGAGGACACCCGCGCAGCGCGTGCGGCCCGCGATCTGGACGGGCACAAGCGGGATGACTGAAGACACCCGCCCGCGCAAGCACTCGCTGACCTTGCGGGGCCACCGCACCTCGGTCTCGCTCGAAGACCCGTTCTGGGAGGCATTTCGCGACATCGCCACGGCGCAGGGCAAAGGCATCAACGAACTGGCCACCGAGATCGACGACGCGCGCGGCCTGTCCTCGGGTCTCGGCACCGCGATCCGGCTTTACGTGCTCGATTATTACCGGAACCAAGTTTGACCATACGCGCGGCGCGCGGTCACAACTCGCACACCCGGGCGATCCGATCTGCCTGCGCCTCGACCAGCTTGCGACCCTCGGCGATGGTTTCCCGCCCCCGATAAAGCTCCAACACCGTGATATGCGACAGGTCCGCATCCATCAGGACATGCGGCGGCTCGCCCGCCAACCGGGCCCGGCAGATCTGTTGAGTCGCCACGTCGACAGCGGCGTTCACCACGTCCAGATAGCCGGGTTTCGCGGCCCGCGCGCTATCCTTGGGATCAATCCCGAATATGCCGTGAAGCGCCTCCGGTAACACCTTGGCGATCCACGGCGGCTCCGCGTCCGGTTCGCGCCAGATATGCCCGTCGGGCTTGGCGTTGGGATCGACCGCGAGGATCACCTCGGCTCCCATCGCGCGCGCCACAGACACCGGGACAGGGTTCACTAGCCCGCCGTCCAGCAACCAATGCCCGTCATGGTTCACCGGCGTCATGACCCCGGGAATGCCCGCCGAGGCCCGAACGGCGGGTGCGGTCCGCCCCTTTGCCAGCCAGATCTCTCGACCGGACCGCATATCGGTCGCGACCGCCGTAAACGGAATGGCGAAATCCTCCAACCGTTCCGGCACGCCGATATCCGTCATCAACGCCTCGATATGGCGGGCCTCGACAAGTCCGCCCGCGTTGAAGGACACGTCCATCAACCGCAGGAACGCGCGCGGTGTGAGCGCTTCGACCCACTCCGTCAAACCGTCCAGGCAGCCCCCTGCCCAGGCAGCGCCAACGAGCGCCCCCATCGACGTGCCCGCCACCATGTCCGGCTTCACGCCCATTTCGGTCAGCGCCTGGAGCACACCGATATGGCACCAGCCCCGCGCCCCGCCCGAACCAAGTGCCAATCCGATCTTGGGTTTTCCGCTCATGGTCAATTCCTCCGCATGGATCCTGCCAAGCCTATGTGACACGAGAATAACCGGCCTGCCAGTGAACCAAGTCGCGTCCCGGGACGTTATAGACATGAGGGAGACACACCATGCAGATGCGCCTGAAAGCCACGCTCGTTATCATCGCCGCGATCCTGTTCGCGATCGGGCCGGTTCTGGTCCCCGACTTCGGCGGCTTCGATCCGAACCTCTACCCGAACCCGCAGGTCGACCCCCCGGTGCAGCCCGCGGGCTACGCCTTTGCGATCTGGGGGGTGATCTACATCTGGCTCCTGATCCACGCGGGCTTTGGCCTGTTCAAGCGCGCCGATGTGGCCGATTGGAACCATACGCGGGTGCCGTTCTTCATCTCGCTCGCGGTCGGCGCCGTGTGGCTGCCAGTCGCGATGATCTCCGCGCTCTGGGCCTTCGTGCTGATCGTGGTGATGCTGATCTTCGCCGCCTCGGCCTTCCTGCGCGCGCCTGCCCGAGACCGCTGGCTCGCCTCCGCGCCGCTCGCGCTCTACGCAAGCTGGCTGACGGCGGCCTCCTTTGCCTCCGTCGGTCTCGTCGGCGCGGGCTATGGTATTCTCTTCGGTCCGGTCGCCTGGGCGCTCATCTCCATCGCGGGTGCGCTGGTCACAACTCTGCTCATCCACGCCGCCCGCCCCGACGAATGGGTCTATTTCACCGCCGTGATCTGGGCGCTCGTCGCCATCGCCGTGAAAAACGGGGGCGAGGTCTGGCTGGTGACCGGCGTCGCGGCCCTCGGCGCCGTGGTCCTCACAGCCCTCATGGTGCGCAGCGTCTTCCGCCACCGTTTCGGCGAAAGTGTCCCGCGCGGCGTGCCGCATGCGCCGGAGGGCATGAACAAAGGTTGAGCAATCAAGAGGAAACCGCGCGCCCGAAACACCAAGGCGCGCGGCCGTTTCGCGTCATATGGAATTCATATGCGGATCATATGCCAATCATATGGCCGGTGAATGGGGTTTCGACCGTTAAGAAAGCGGCTGACATCGCCGTCACGCGGGGCCGACATGCGCCATGGCGAGGCGCAGCACACGGTCCACGTCCTGGCTCATCTCCAACCGCTTTTCGAGAACCTCGGTGACCGCAACCCACGCCGCCGCCGCCGCATCGTCCGCGGCAACCGGATCGCCGGTTTCATAGGCGCACAAAACAGCCGCCAGATCAAAGGCATAGCCGGGCGCGTCGATGGGCAGCACGTCCAGAACCGTTTCGGCGCGCGCGGTCACGCCGGTCTCTTCCCAAAGCTCCCGCGCGGCGGCATCCAGCGGGGTTTCGCCCAGCTCGACATGCCCGCCCGGATAGCCCCAAAGCCCGGCGTCCGGTTGCTTTTTCCGTTTGACCAGAAGCACTTGACCGGCCTGAACGACCACCGCCATGGCCGCCGATACCCGGGTCATTCCGCCGCCGCGCGTTTCGGCTTGAGCATATCCTTGAGATACCGCCCGGTGTGCGAGGCTTCGACAGCAGCGACATCCTCAGGCGTGCCGGTCGCCACCAATGTGCCGCCACCATCGCCGCCTTCAGGCCCGATATCCAAAAGCCAGTCGGCCGTTTTCACCACATCGAGGTTATGCTCGATCACGACGACCGTATTGCCCTGATCGACAAGCTCGTGCAGCACTTCGAGAAGCTTCTTCACGTCCTCGAAATGAAGCCCCGTCGTCGGCTCATCAAGGATATAAAGCGTGCGACCCGTCGACCGTTTCGACAGCTCCTTGGACAGTTTCACACGCTGGGCTTCCCCGCCCGAAAGCGTCGTCGCCTGCTGGCCCACCTTGATGTAGCCGAGTCCAACGCGCATCAGCGCATCCATCTTCTCACGGATGCTCGGCACCGCCTTGAAGAACGCCTGCGCCTCTTCAACCGTCATATCAAGAACGTCGGCTATACTCTTGCCTTTGAACCGGATTTCGAGCGTCTCTCGATTGTAGCGCGCGCCCTTGCAAGTTTCGCATTCGACATAGACATCGGGCAGGAAGTGCATCTCGATCTTGATGACACCATCGCCCTGACAGGCCTCGCAGCGCCCGCCCTTGACGTTGAACGAAAACCGCCCCGGCTTGTAGCCGCGCGTCTTGCTCTCCGGCAGGCCCGCGAACCAATCGCGGATCGGTGTGAAGGCCCCGGTATAGGTCGCCGGGTTCGAGCGCGGCGTGCGCCCGATGGGCCGCTGGTCGATGTCGATAACCTTGTCCAGATGCTCCAGCCCCTTGATCGTCTCACAGGGCGCGGGCGTCTGCCGGGCACCGTTCAACGCCATCGACGCGGTCTTGAACAGGGTTTCGATGGTCAGGGTCGACTTCCCGCCGCCCGACACGCCGGTCACGCAAACGAACTTGCCCAAGGGAAAGTCGGCGGTCACGGACTTGAGGTTGTTGCCGGTCGCCTTGACCACCGAAACCGTCTTTCCGTTACCCGCGCGCCGCTCGGCCGGAACACCGATTTCCCGTGCCCCGACGAGGTATTGGCCGGTGATCGACGCCGGGTCCGCCGCGATCTCGGAGGGCGTGCCTTTGGCAACCACCTGACCACCGTGCACCCCCGCACCAGGGCCGATATCGAAGACGTAATCCGCCTCGCGGATCGCCTCTTCATCATGCTCGACCACGATCACCGTGTTGCCCTGATCGCGCAGGTTCTTGAGCGTCGTCAAAAGCCGACCGTTGTCGCGTTGATGGAGACCGATGGACGGTTCGTCCAGCACGTAAAGCACACCAGTCAGCCCGGACCCAATCTGCGAGGCGAGCCGGATGCGCTGGCTCTCTCCCCCGGACAAGGTGCCCGCATTGCGGCTCAGGGTCAGGTACTCAAGACCGACATTGTTCAGGAACCCAAGGCGTTCGCGAATTTCCTTGAGGATCGCGCGGGCGATCTCGTTCTTCTGGGCCGTGAGGCTTTCCGGCACGGTGCCGCACCAATCGTAAGCCTCCTTGATCGACATCTCGACAACCTTGCCGATATGCAACCCGGCGATCCTCACCGCCAGCGCCTCTTCACGCAGACGGTAGCCACCGCAGGCGCCACAGGGGCGGTTGTTCTGGTAGCGCTCGAACTCTTCCCGGACCCAGTTGGAATCCGTCTCCCGGTAACGCCGCTCCATGTTCGGCACCACGCCTTCAAAGGGACGCGTGACTTCGTAGACCCGCCCACCTTCGTCGAAGCGGAACTTGATCTCTTCGTCACCGGAGCCGTAGAGGAACACTTGCTGTACATGTTTGGGCAGCTCTTTCCACGGCGTCTTCTGATCGAACTCGTAATGGCGCGCGATGGATTCGATGGTCTGCCGGAAATAGGGGGATTTGCCCTTGCGCCACGGGGCGATCGCACCATCGTAAACCTGTAGCGTTGCATCCGGCACCACGAGGCGTTCGTCGAAGAAAAGCTCCTGACCCAGACCGTCACAGGTCGGACAGGCCCCGAAAGGCGCGTTGAAGGAAAACAGGCGCGGCTCGATCTCGGGGATGGTGAAGCCCGACACCGGGCAAGCGAAGTTTTCCGAGAACGTCATGCGTTCCGGTTCGCCCTCTTTCGGTGCGGTTTCCAGAATGGCGATCCCGTCGGCGAGGTCCAAAGCGGTGCGGAAACTGTCCGCCAACCGTTGTTCCATCCCCTCCCGCACGACGATCCGATCAACGACCACGTCGATGTCATGGCGGAACTTCTTGTCGAGCGTCGGGGCATCCTCCAGCTCGTAGAACGCGCCGTCCACTTTCACACGCTGGAACCCCTGCTTGCGCAGTTCCAGCATTTCCTTTCGATACTCGCCCTTCCGGTCGCGCACGATGGGCGCAAGGAGATAGGCGCGCGTGCCCTCCTCCATCGTCATCACGCGATCCACCATGTCCTGCACCTGCTGTGCTTCGATGGGCAGACCGGTGGCGGGCGAATAAGGCGTGCCAGCGCGGGCAAAGAGCAGGCGAAGGTAGTCGTAAATCTCGGTCACCGTGCCGACCGTGGAGCGCGGGTTTTTCGATGTGGTCTTCTGTTCGATGGAAATCGCAGGAGACAGCCCCGCGATATGATCGACATCCGGCTTTTCCATCATGTCGAGGAACTGGCGCGCATAGGCCGACAGCGATTCCACGTAGCGGCGCTGCCCCTCGGCATAGATCGTATCGAAGGCCAGGGACGACTTGCCCGACCCCGACAGGCCGGTGATCACCACCAACTCGTCGCGCGGAATATCCACGTCGATGCTCTTGAGATTATGCTCGCGCGCGCCGCGCACTTCGATGAACTTCAGTTCAGCCATGGACCACCTCGGAAAGACAGATCCATAGATAGTGCATGAGGCCGCAGGCGCAAACGAAAAATGAGAACGAAGTGTGAACCTCCTGGGCGAACGCTTTTCCTAGCCACGGGCTTTCGGCGAGGCTTTTTGCAAAAGCGTTTTCTGCGGGGATTTTTCCATGCTGCGACTTGTCGCCACCACGCTTGTTTTCCTTGGCCTTTCGCTGACCGCACAGGTCCAGGAGCGGGTCAACGCGATCCTCGTTCTGGTTGGCTCCGGCTCGATGTGGGGCCAGATCGACGGTGTAAACAAGATCGTGATTGCGCGGGATATGGTGGGCGACTTGCTCGCCACCCTGCCCGGCGACCAAGCGTTGGGGCTGATGGCCTACTGGCACCCGGCCAAGGGCGATTGCGGCGACATCGAACGACTGGCCGAACCCGGCAGGGTTGCGCGCGACGACGTCGACGACCACTTTGCGCGTAACGGCTCGCGTGTCAGGTTCAACCTTCCGGAAACCTCCATTTCGTATGTGCTGCGCTACAACATGGAGGGCAATGTGGACCTCATCCTGGCCACCTCGCTCGTCGCGGTCGAGCAAGTGTCAGAGAGGGGCTTGTAATATTCAAAAACATGAATATAATCTTCTGCAACGAAGACAAGCTGGCTCCTCCTCCTCCCGGAGCCGCCATCGAAAGGAACAGACATGTTGAACCGCTTGATGGGCGCCGCGCGCCCGCAACAACCCGGATTGTCCGCGAAAGATGCCGTGGAAAAAGCCGCAGCCGGTGACGTGATCGTCGTCGACGTGCGCGACGGAAACGAACTTGCCATGTCCGGCAAGGCCAAAGGCGCAGTGCATATTCCGCTTGCCGTGATCCGCATGCAGGCGGACCCGAGCAGCCCGGACTTCCACCCCGCGCTCGACCAGTCCAAGCCGATCGCGGTCTATTGTGCCTCCGGCGCCCGCTCGTCCATGGCCGCACAGGTGTTCCAGACCTTCGGCTTCGACGTGTCGAACATCGGCGGCCTGGGCCATTGGCAAATGGCAGGCGGCGAGATCGAACGCGCCTGACACGCCCCTACACGACAAAGAAACCCCGCCGGGCTTTGCCACGGCGGGGTTTGTTTTTGTCGGGTCCGGGCCCGAGCTTTAGAAGTGGATCGCCCGGTCGAAGGCGTCGAGCACGGATTCGTGCATCATTTCGGACAGGGTCGGATGCGGGAAGACCGTGTTCATCAGCTCTTCTTCCGTGGTCTCCAGCTGTCGCCCGATGACATAGCCCTGAATCAATTCGGTCACCTCGGCCCCGACCATATGCGCACCCAGAAGCTCGCCGGTCTTCGCGTCGAACACGGTTTTCACCATGCCTTCGGGTTCCCCCAGCGCGATGGCCTTGCCGTTACCGATGAAGGGAAACTTGCCGACCTTGATGTCGTAACCCGCCTCCTGGGCCTTGGCCTCGGTCAAACCGACGCTCGCCACCTGCGGATTGCAATAGGTGCAGCCCGCGATGCTTTCGGGTTTCACCGGGTGGGCGTGTTTCCCGGCGATGAGCTCTGCAACCATCACGCCTTCATGGCTGGCCTTGTGCGCGAGCCACGGCGCGCCCGCGATGTCGCCGATGGCATAGACGCCGTCGACCCCGGTGCGGCAGTATTCATCCGTCACCACATGGGTGCGGTCCACCTTGATCCCGGCCTCTTCCAGCCCCAGCCCCTCGACATTACCGACGATCCCGACGGCGGAAATGACCGTGTCGAACTCCTCTTTCGAGGTCTTGCCCCCGGCCTCGATATGCGCGGTCACCTTGCCTTTGCCGCGATCGAGTTGCTTCACCGTCGACTTCTCGCGGATCTTCATGCCCTGCTTTTCGAACTGCTTCTTGGCAAAGGCAGAAATCTCGGCGTCTTCCACCGGAAGCACCCGGTCCATGACCTCGACCACGGTCGTGTCGGCGCCGAGCGTGTTGAAGAAACTGGCAAACTCGATGCCGATCGCGCCGGAACCGATCACCAGGAGTTTCTTGGGCATGCGCGGCGGGTCCAGCGCGTCCTTGTAGGTCCAGACGAGATCGCCGTCGCCTTCGAGACCCGGCAATTGCCGCGCGCGGGCACCCGTGGCCAGAATAATGTTCTTGGCCGAGAGCTCTTCGGTGCCCTTCTCGGTCTTGACCGACACCTTGCCTTTGCCCGCAAGCGTGCCCTCGCCCATCACCACGGTGACCTTGTTTTTCTTGAGAAGATGCGCGACGCCGCCGGACAGCTGTTTCGCCACCCCGCGCGAGCGTTCAACAACAGCCTTGAGATCGTAGGACGGCTTGTCGACCGACAGACCGAAATCCTTGGCACGGTGGAACAGGTGATAGACCTCGGCAGAACGCAGGAGCGCCTTGGTCGGAATACACCCCCAGTTAAGGCAGATACCGCCCAGGTGATCGCGTTCCACGACCGCGACCTTCAGCCCAAGTTGGGCCGCGCGGATCGCCGCCACATAGCCCCCCGGGCCGGAGCCCACCACGATCACGTCAAAGCTTTTGTCGGCCATCTACTGCTCCTTCAGAAAAGTAGTTTACCCTTAAACTATATTTCAGAGGGGTTCAATCGCCCTCCTCGCCCGGCGCGAAATCCTTGCGGCCTCGCCGCGAAGCGACCAAAGTCAGCCTGACAGACCGGAAGGGGTTTGAAAATGGTGGAGTTCAAGACGGACCCAACCGCGAGGCGGCGCATTCTTCTGGCCTCGATCGGCGCGGTCGCGGGGGCGGCTTTGTACGCGCTGTTCGAAATCTTGCCGGACATCACCCGGTCCCCCCTGCTGCTTACGGGTATCGTCACGGGGACGCTCGCGTTCTTCTCTGTGCTGCTCGTCGCCATCGGCCCGCTTTCCCCACGCCGCGCCGGCATGGCGGCCCTGACAGTCGCCGTGCCGGTCGCAACCTTGATGGCCTGGGTAACGCTTCGCTTCCACGACCTTGACGGGATGATGAACGCGGGCCATCCCGTTGCGGCCGGCGCTTTACTGGTCTTCACCGGCACCCCGTTTGTCATCGGCGGATACGATCCGAATGCCCGCTGGAACGACTACGAAATCCTTTTCTCCCGCGCTTGGGAAATCGTGGTCCGCTATGCGGCGGCGGGCGCGTTCACCGGCGCCTTCTGGTTGCTTTACCTTCTGTCGGACACGGTGCTGGACCTCGTGGGCGTCGGCATTCTGCGCGACGTGCTGGAGATCGACCCTGTCGCCCCGATCCTCACCGGCGCGACGCTCGGCCTCGGTCTGGCGGTCGTGCATGAACTCAAGCACCTGATCTCGCCGAAGATCGTCTTGCGGCTCCTTCGCCTTCTTTTGCCTCCGGTCGTCCTGGTCAGTGCCGTCTTCGTGCTGCTGGTTCCGGTCCAGGGCCTGTCGGGCGTGGTGTCGGAGCTCTCTGCCGGTGCGACTGTCATGGCCATGGCCCTTGCGCTCATATCGCTGATCACGATCACCATCGACCGAAACGCCGCCGAAGCTGCCGAGGCGTCGACCCTCGTGCGCAGCGCTCAGGCCGCCACGGTCCTTGCCCTGATCCTCGCGGCGCTCGGCGCGCTTGCCGTGAGCCTGCGCGTGGCGCAATACGGCTGGACCCCGGAGCGGTTGCTCGCGGCCCTCTGCGCCGCGGTCTTCGTCGGCTACGGGATGACATATACCGTCGCCACCCTGCGCCGCGCGGCTTTGGCAGCGGCCCGGATCAGGCAGGCGAACATCACGATGGCGGTCGTGACGCTTGCGCTGACGGCCCTCTGGCTGACCCCGGTCCTGAACGCCGAGCGCCTGTCGGCGCGTTCTCAACTCGCGCGGTTCGAGGCTGGAAAAACCGACGCCGCCGATCTCGACCTTTGGCGCATCACGCACACATGGGGACGCGCCGGGACCCGCGCCTTCGCGCCATACCGGCAGGACGACCACCCAGCCCATGACGCGCTGGTCGACCGCATTGCGGCATTGGATGCGGGGGACCTGTCGCCGCGTACATTTGAGCCACAGACTTCGGCAGAAATCCTTGCGGACTTGTCCGAAACCCTCGCCTACCGACCGGCCGGGACCGACGGCACGGAACTGTTGACCGCCCTTCCTGAGTATACCCGACTGCTGATCCACCGCGGTTGCACGCACGAGCGGACGCCCAAAGACGCCCCGGCCTGCGTGGGGGTCGTGGCCGATTTCCTCCCGACCCCGGGCGACGAGTTGCTGGTTATCTATCGGGATGGAGACAAATTCGAGACAGTCGCCGCGAATGGAGCTTACCTGGAATTGGGCACGGCAGCCGGTCCTGGTCTCATCGACGACATCCTGGACGGGTCTTTCGAGATGATCCCGGCGCGGGGGATGGAGTTGAAGCTGGGCGACACCTACGTCGCCCCGCTCCCGGATCGTTAAGCGGACATTTCGCGCAGGACCGCGCCATACCCGCCGTCGTTGGCGAAGGCCGCTTCCGGACCGGTCGTTTCCCGCGCCAACGCTTCGTTGCGATAGGGGAAGCGTCCGAAGCGCCGGATCACCTCGCGGTGCACCTTGGCGTGAAGCAGGTTCGCAGCACCCGTTTCCGGCATTCGGGTCAACATGAGGCGCACACAGCGGTCCTGATCCACGAGGCTTTCCGAGTGCATGAGCGGCATGTAGAAGAACTGGCGCGCAGGCTCGTCGATCCTCAGATCCCATCCCTTGTCGACCGCGCATTTGGCCGCGGCGAGCGCCGCCTTGTCGGATGAAAACGCGGCACCTGACCCCCGAAACATATTGCGCGGGAACTGGTCGAGCAGAATGACGTAAGCAAGCGTGCCACTGGGATAGGTCAGCCAGAGCGACAGGGAACCGTCCACGGCCTTTTTCCAGGCATCCAGAAATCGCTCACGGATCTCCGCATCCAGCTCGTCAGAAGCTTCATACCACCCCTTCGGCCCGACCTCGTCCAGCCAGAAGCTTAGAATTTCATCAGGATTGGTCATTTGACCCTCCTCACCCTTGCGTATGTCCCTGATTCGTTTGTTACAAATGTTTCATATTCCTGCAAGAGAATTTAAGATTATTGCGCGCCGGTGCTTGGTGATGTGTCTTCCGGGTCGTCCGGGGATTGGTCTGCCTCCATCTCCTCCTGCATCTCTTCCACGGCATCCGCATAGACCTCCTGCGCCAGCTCCATGGCGACGGGGGACGATTGCGGCATGACCGCCACGTAGGACGCGGTTTCTTCGACCGGGGTCGCGGCGCGTCGTGTGGCGCGATAAAGACCGTAGACAACGATGAGCCCCAAGGAAATCGACAGAACGATGAAGAAGCCGCGCGCGCCAAAGGCCCCCATGATCCAACCCGTCGTGATCGGGCCGACAATCGCGCCGATCCCGTTGACGAACATCAGGCCCGAGGAAGCGGCAGCCATCTGGTCGTAATCGAGATAGTCGTTGGTATAGGCGATGAGGAGCGCGTAAAGCGGCCCGGTCGCCCCGCCGACAATGAACGCCGAGAACAGAAGCGCCGGAAAGCTGATGAAGATCGCCGGGATCAGAGCCGCGACCGCGGCCATGCCCGCGATCATGATGATAAGTCGACGGCGCTCCATTCGGTCCGACAGGAAGCTCAGCGGGAACTGGAACACGAGCGCGCCCACGAAGAAGGTCGCAACGAAGAGCGACAACTCCTGCAACTCAAGCCCGATCGCCGTGCCGAAAACGGCGGCCATACCGAACTGCGCGGCGTTGGCGGCCCCCACGAAAACCATGCCGACCACGCCGAGGGGCGACGCCTCGAACAATTCACGCAAGGTCATCCGTTTTGCCGTGTCGAAGGCGGGTGTCGGCGATACCGACAAAAGGATCGGCGCAAAGGAGATCGAGACAAGCACGCTCGGCAGGATGAAGAGCAGGAAGCCCGACGGATCGCCGATGGACACCAGCCCCTGCGCCGTGATGATCCCTGCCATTTGCACGATCATGTAGACCCCGAGCGATTTGCCCCGGGTCTCGGTGGTCGCGTTATTGTTGAGCCAGCTTTCCGCCGTCACGTAGACGCCGGAAAAGCAAAACCCGGTCAGAAGGCGCAGGAATGACCACGCCCAAGGGTCCGCGACCACGGGATAGAGGATCAGAACGGCGGAAATGAAGCTGCCGAGGGCCGCAAAGACACGCACGTGCCCGACGCGCCGGATCATTTCTGGGGCCGCGCGGGAGCCGAACAGGAAGCCTGCGAAGTAGCTCGCCATAACGATGGACATGGCTTCGGTGGAGAACCCCTCGATCCCGCCACGGATACCCAGAAGCGTGCCCTGGATGCCGTTTCCGACCATCAGAAGCATCATCCCGAGGAACAGCGCCCAAGAGTTTTTCAGCACGTAGCCCATGTCGCCAATCCTTCAGCCTCTGATGGCGTCTGTATCAGGACATTGGCAGAGAAAAACCCCGATTCCGACCCCTCGCGAACATTAATAGGCTGGGGAGCGCCTAGAGCGAGGTCACCCAGAGAATGGTGGCATCGTCCTGGCTGATCGAGATGACGTTGTGCCCCATCGAGGCGTCGTAATAGGCGCTGTCGCCCCGGCGCATATCGACCGGTTCATAGAACTCGGTGATGAGGCGAATCTCGCCGGTCAGAACGTAGAGGAATTCTTCGCCGTCATGGCGCACCCAACCGTCGAATTCCTCGAAACTGCGAGCCCGCACGCGCGCCCGGTAGGGCAGCATGGTTTTCTTAGTCAGCGCGGAGGCGAGAAGCTCGTGCTCATAGGTCGCGGTGGGATGGGCCTGGCCGTCGCCGGTCTTGGTCACGGCCATGCGGCCCGACACGCGCGGATCGCGCGGCGGGGTGAAGAGCTGCGGCACGGTGATTTCCAGGCCGACGGCCAGTTTCTTCAACGCATCGAAGGTCGGCGACATCTGGCCGTTCTCGATCTTGGACAGCGTCGAGCGTGCCAGCCCTGCCTGGCTCGCGGCCTGCTCCAGCGTCCAGCCGCGCGATTTGCGCAGTTCGCGCACGCGTTCGCCAAGGTTCAGCGGCTGCGGGTCCGCGCCTTCGACCCCGCTTTCGCGGGCGAGTTTGATAAGGCTGGGCTGTTCTGGTGTGTCGGTCATGCGCCGTTTTATCCCTGTCTCTGCGCCCATTGCAACTGGCGCGGCCTGCGGGCAGGAAAGGCGCATGGACGCGATCTTTGCCCCCGGCCCCGCATTGCCACCCCCGCCCGAGCTATTCAATATGGCTCAATATGTCCTGCACGAAGGCGCCGCGCCGGACGACAATCTGGCGTTGCGGGTCGTGGGACATAAAGGCGCGCGTGACTGGAGCTATGGCGACATTCGCCGGTCGGTTGCAGGGATCGCCGGAGGTCTCCTAGACCGCGGACTTACCCCTGGCGACCGCGTGCTCCTACGGCTTGGCAATACCGAGGAGTTCCCTCTGGCCTTCCTCGGCGCGATCCTTGTCGGCCTGGTCCCGGTGCCAACCTCCGCACAGCTCACCCAAGTCGAAATCACGGCGATGGCGCAAGACCTAGATCCGTCCCTGATCGTTGCGGGCGTCGGCGTCGCACGCCCGGACCTTCCGGGCTGCCCGGTTATCGTTGAGTCCGATCTGCTCGCGCTTGCAGACCATGCCCCCGCGCGCGTCCACATGGGCGATCCGAACCGTCCGGCCTATGCAATCTTCACCTCCGGCACCTCGGGCAATCCCCGCGCCGTGGTCCATGCCCACCGCGCGATCTGGGCGCGGCGGATGATGTGGGAGGGCTGGTATGGGCTGAAGGCGACCGACCGCGTGATGCACGCGGGCGCGTTCAACTGGACCTATACGCTGGGCACGGGCCTGATGGACCCGTGGTCACGCGGCGCGACTGCCCTGATCCCGGCCCAAGGCACCACGCCCACCGACCTGCCCGCGCTCCTGGCACGCGAAAAGGTGACGATCTTCGCCGCCGCCCCCGGCGTCTACCGCCAGATGTTGCGCACCGACATCCCCGCCCTGCCCGCGCTGCGCCACGGTTTGAGCGCGGGCGAGAAGCTGGCCGAGACGATCCGCGAACAGTGGCAGAGGGCCACCGGGACGACACTTCACGAAGCCTTCGGGATGTCCGAATGCTCGACCTTCGTCTCTGGCAACCCATCGCACCCTGCCCCCAAGGGAAGCCTCGGCTATCCGCAACCGGGACGCACCGTCGGGGTGATCGGCGCGGAGGGCCCGGTGCCACGCGGCGAACCGGGTGTGCTCGCCGTCCACCGCGCCGACCCCGGGCTCATGCTCGGCTATCACGGTCACGCGGAGGAAACACAGGCACGGTTCAAAGGCGAATGGTTCCTGACCGGCGATATGGTCTCGATGAGCGACGATGGCGCGATCACCTACCTGGGCCGCGACGACGACATGATGAACGCAGGCGGCTACCGCGTGTCACCCATCGAAGTGGAAGCGGCCATGGCCCGGCACCCCGGCGTGTTTGAGGCGGCCGCCGTCGAATGGCGCGTGAAGGCCGACGCCAGTGTCATTGCCTGTTTCTATGTGCCGGAGGACGGAGAGATCGCGGAAGACGCGCTCAAGGCCCATGCTCACGCCAACCTCGCCCACTACAAATGCCCACGTCGCTTCATCGCGGTCGATGCTTTGCCCAAGGGCGCGAACAACAAGCTCCTGCGCCGCGCGTTGCGCGTTCGTTTGTGAGTGCGAGCGGGATGACAAAGACCACGCGGCACGTTAGGGGGACGCCATGATCAAGCTCTACATCTTCTCCGACCCAATCTGTCCGTGGTGCTACATCGGCAAGGCGCGGCTCGACGCGGCCCTTCTGCAACGGCCCAACCATCCGTTCGAAATCGAATGGCACCCCTTCATGCTGAACCCGGAGATGCCGGCGGGCGGCATGGGTCGCCGCGAATACCTGGAGGCGAAGTTCGGTGGCAAGGACGGTGCCGTGAACGCTTACCTGCCGGTGACCCAGGAGGCGGAAGCCTCCGGCCTGACGATCAACTTCGACAAGATCGAGGTCACGCCCTCGACGATCGACGCGCACCGCTTGATCCACTGGGCGCATCTTGAGGGACGGCAGACCGCCGTGGTTTCGCGCCTGTTCGAGGCGTATTTCGTCGAAGGGAAGAATATCGGGGAGGCCGACGTGCTGCTCGATATTGCCGAGAGCACCGGTATGGATCGGGACGTTGTCGCGCGCCTGCTGGAGACCGGGGCCGACGCGGAGGATATCCGCGCCCGTGACATCGACGCGCGGGAAAAGGGCGTGAACGCGGTGCCGACCTTCGTCATCGCCAACCAGCACGTGGTCCCCGGCGCGCAACCCACGGACCTCTGGCTGAAGGTGATCGACGAGATTGCCCACGACCTGCGCACTCAAGGCGAAACCTGACGCGGGCGCTGTGCGGCCCCGCACAGCGGCGCACCCTAGCCATTCCTCCCGTGCGGGCGTAATCAAGCCCGGCACGGAGGAGACCACATGGCGCGCGCACAACCGACCCGATTGCTGGGCACACCGGAACTGGTGGCGCTGCTCGCAGCACTCATGTCGCTTATGGCGTTCTCGACGGATTCGATCCTGCCCGCCATGACGGAACTGGCACAAAGCCTGGCCCCGGACGACAAATCGCGCACCCAGTATATCGTGAGCCTGTTTCTGCTGGGCAGTGGTGTCGGCATGATGATCTTCGGCCCGATGTCCGACAGTTTCGGCCGCCGCAAAGCGCTGATGGCCGGTATCGGACTCTATATCGCAGCATCCGCTGCCGCCGCCTTCGCAAATTCGCTCGAAGTGCTTCTGGTTCTGCGGTTCTTCATGGGCGTCGGCGCCGCGGCGACACGAACGGTATCGCAAGCGGTCACGCGTGACCTGTTTTCGGGGGCGCAGCAGGCGCGGATTTCCTCGCTCATCTTCATGGCCTTCGTGATCGTGCCCGCGATGGCGCCGCTCGTTGGACAACAGATCATCTGGGCGGTCGGCTGGCGCGGGCTGTTTGGCACCTACATGCTCTTCGGAACCTTGATCCTTACGTGGTTTCTGGTCCGCCAACCCGAAACGCTCGCCCCCGAACACCGCAGGGCGTTTCGCCTGAAACCGATCCTCGCCGCCATCGTCGAGGTTCTGCGTGTGCCGGTGTCGCGCCGCTACGTGGTCGTGCAGATGCTGCTCTACGGTCAGTTCATTGCCTACCTCAGCTCCGCCGAACAGCTCTGGGTCGATGCTATGGACGTGGGCGAGCGCTTCCCGCTCTTCTTCGCCGGTGTCTCGATCCTGGCGGCGGGCGCAGGCTTTCTGAACTCGCGCCTCGTGGTGCGCGTCGGAATGCGACGGATGCTGCTCTACGCGTTCGGCAGTCAAACCGTCTTCGCGCTGATCGCCTTTACGATCTTCGCCTCGGGCGTCCTGGACGGCGCACCCGATTGGGTTGGCGTGATGGTTTTCGCGTTGTGGTCCGTTTCGCTCTTTTTCATCAACGGGCTGACATTGGGCAATGTCATCGCGCTGGCGATGGAGCCGCTGGGCCATCTTGCGGGAACCGCTGCCGCCGTGATCGGAGCGGTCGGAATGGTCGCGGCCATGGTCATCGCCGCGCCACTGGGTCAGGCGTTTGATGGCACGCCCCGCCCGATCATGCTGGGCGCCGCGATCTGTTCCGCCCTCGCCGTGACGCTCGTCGCCACCGACATGGGACGCAAGCGGCGTTAGCGGGACAAGTAGACCTCGCGCGCACCCTGCGCCGAATTCCACATCGTCCCGATGGCGTGGGTGGGCGAGGCGAATGAGTAGATGCCGTTCGACCGCCGGGAGCCGGACCCGAATTGCCACGCGAATTGTGGTGCGAACGCCATATCGCACCCCGTGGTGAGACCGAAGTCGTCGATCGAGACCTTGACCGCATGCGCCTCTTCGGGAAGGGCGCGTTGATTGACGAAATCGTAGCGAAGCGCCTTGCGAGGCCCTTGCACCGCGTTCAACCGCGTCATCCGCCCATTGCTTTTCAGGACCGGTCGACCGTTCTGCATCTCGATGTCCACCTGAAAGGTCTGAACACCCGTCGTATGGCCTATTCCCGGCGCGACGCCGGTCCAGGTCCCCTCGATCAACTCTCCGACCTTTTTCACGTTGAACGACATGCTGGTCGCGCCGCCCTTACAGACGCCATTGTCATCGTCGGATTGGGCAAGCAAGGGGGCCGGGACGAGCGTTACAAGAAGGGTGAGAGCAAGCAAATTTGGTCTGGGCATGTCGACAGGATCCACGAACATACCTGCTGCGTCAACGGTGCGGGTGGTTCCTGCTCTCAATCCGCGGTCAGACGGCGACCGGTCCCGAGCGCGACAACATCCGCGTGCGCAGGGTGCCGGCCGCGCCGATCTGTATGAAGTAAGCCACCATGACCGGCAGGATGAAGGTCGCGCCGAAGGTGTCGATGGAAAAGACCGCGAGGATCAGGGCCAGCGTGATGTAGCGCGTAACCACGTGCCAATACACCGCCCGTCCTTCGGGCGTGTCCCGCGTCGTCAGCCCGGCAACCAGAACGGCGGCGCCGTAGAAGACGGCCGTAGCAACCACGGCCTTGACGAGCGCGACAAGCTCCACCGTGAAGAGCATCTGCGACGTCGACAGCGAAAACAGGTAGAAGACGATCCCGAACATGGTTGCCTTGGAAATCGTCTGTTGGTGTTTCTCAACGAATGCGATCAAGGCCGGCGACGACGACCGGGCCAACCGCGACAGCAGGAAGGGGATCACGATCAGGATCACGAAAGGCGCGAAGGGACGCACCGAGCGGCCCAGGCTGTCGCCTGTCGACTGGCTCAGGTCGGGGGCCGGGAAATACGGACTCGCAATGTCGAAGAACTGCGCGAAGATCAATGTCACGGGCAACAGGAGCGCGAGGTTCAGCATGAAGATGATGAAGCCAAGTTTCGGATTCGCGCCCGAGGTCTTGATCCACATCATCACCATGCCCCCGCCCGGCAGAAGCGCGAGCAAAAAGAGCGCGCCGGCGATCCCGATGTCCCGGCTGGCGAAGCCGATCACCAGGGCGATGGCCGGGAGGATCAGGTAGTTGATCATCACGTTGCGCCCGAAGGTCGGCATATGGGAGCCGATGAGCTTCAGGTCATGCGTGTCGAACTTGAACAGCGAGGGCGTGACGAGGAAAACCCCGGCCACGACGCAGACGAGCGACGAAAAGGCGAAACCGCCGGTGACGTAGCCGAAGCCGAGGCCCAGAACGATGGCCGAAACGACGAGGAGAATCTGTTGCATTGCGGGCTCCCGAAATGGTTTCGGGATATATATGCAATTTTGAGAATATTTTTGCTGCGACCTTTGGTCCGAGGGTTTGCGCCGCGCCCTGCGCGTCGCCGGGGGGAAGGCCGCTGACGCGGCTTCGGGAGGGCCAGCCCTCCCGACCTCCCGAGGTATTGTTGAACCAGAGACAAGGATCAGGCTTGCTTGGCGGCCTTGGCCTTTTTCTTCTCCGCCACGACCTTTTCCGCGAGATCGCGGGCGATGGCGAAGGCGCCTTTGATCTTGTCGCTGTCGCGTTTCCAGTCGCGCCGCACGATGATCTTGTTGTCCTTGACCTTGGCGAGGCCGTTCTGGTTCTGGATGAATTCGACCAGCCCCGTCGGGGAAGCAAACTTGTCGTTGTGGAACTGGATCGTCGCGCCTTTCGGCCCGCCGTCGAGGCGCGCGATGCCCGCGCGTTTGCACATCGCCTTGATCCGCACGATCAGGAGCAGGGTGTTCACTTCTTTCGGCAGTTTTCCGAAGCGGTCGATCAGTTCCGCAGCAAAGCCTTCGAGTTCGACCTTGGTGGTCAGGTCCGACAGGCGGCGGTAAAGGCCAAGGCGCACGTCGAGGTCGGGCACGTAGTCCTCCGGGATCATGACCGGAACGCCAAGGTTGATCTGCGGCGCCCATTTCTCGTCGTGCTCCGTCAGCCCCTCCAATTCGCCAGAGCGGATCTTGGAAATCGCCTCTTCCAGCATGTTTTGGTACAGCTCGTAGCCCACCTCGTTCATCTGGCCGGATTGCTCCTCACCCAGAAGGTTGCCTGCCCCCCGGATATCGAGGTCCTGGGACGCGAGGTTGAAGCCGGCACCCAAGCTGTCCAGCGAAGCCAGGACCTTGAGCCGTTTCTCTGCCCCGGGCGTCAGCGGTACGCGCGGTTTGGTGGTGAGGTAGGCATAGGCGCGGGTTTTGGAGCGTCCGACCCGGCCCCGGATCTGGTAGAGCTGCGCAAGCCCGAACATATCGGCGCGCCAGACGACCATGGTGTTGGCCGTCGGGATGTCGAGACCGCTCTCGACGATGGTGGTGGCGACCAACACGTCGAACTTGCCGTCGTAAAAGGCGTTCATGCGGTCATCAAGCTCGCCTGCCGCCATCTGGCCGCTGGCGGTGACGAAGCTGACCTCGGGGACGTGGTCTGCGAGGAACTCTTCAATCTCGCGCAGGTCCTTCACGCGCGGCACGACGAAGAAGCTTTGCCCGCCTCGGTAATGTTCACGCAGGAGCGCCTCCCGGATCGTGATGGTGTCGAATTCCGAGACATAGGTGCGGATCGCGAGCCGGTCCACGGGCGGCGTGCCGATGATCGAAAGGTCGCGCACTCCGGTCAACGACATCTGGAGCGTGCGCGGGATCGGCGTCGCGGAGAGCGTCAGAACATGGACGTCCGAACGGAGCGCCTTGAGCCGCTCCTTGTGGCCGACGCCAAAGCGCTGTTCCTCGTCCACGATCAATAGGCCGAGGTCCTTGAACCGGATCCCCTTTGAGAGAAGCGCATGGGTGCCGACGACGATATCGACGGTGCCATCCTTCATCCCCTCACGTGTCTTGTTGGCCGCGCCCTGGCTCACGAACCGGCTGAGCGGGCTGACCTGGATCGGGAAGCCCCGAAAGCGTTCGGCGAAGCTTTGGTAATGCTGGCGGGCAAGGAGCGTGGTCGGCGCGATCACGGCGACCTGTTTGCCGGACATGGCCGCAACAAAAGCCGCGCGCATCGCAACCTCGGTCTTGCCGAAGCCCACGTCGCCACAGATGAGCCGGTCCATCGGGGTGCCCGAGGCCATGTCTTCGAGCACATCCGCGATCGCGGTAAGCTGGTCGTCGGTTTCAGTGTAAGGGAACCGGGCCGCGAACTCTTCCCAGGCGTGGTGCGGGGTTTCCAGCACCGGGGCTTTGCGCAGGTGGCGCTCGGCGGCCAGCCGAATGAGCTTGTCCGCGACTTCGCGGATGCGCTCCTTGAGCCGCGCCTTCTTCGCCTGCCAGGCGCCGCCCCCCAGTTTGTCGAGCATCCCCTCTTCGTGGCCGAATTTCGAGAGCAGCTCGATGTTTTCGACCGGCAGAAAGAGCTTGTCGCCGCCCGCGTATTCCAGCGCCACGCAATCGTGCGGGGCGCCTGCAGCGGTGATGGATTCCAGCCCGCGGTAAATGCCGACGCCGTGGTCGACGTGGACGATCAATTCGCCCGGTGACAGGCTTTGGTGTTCGGTCAGGAAGTTCTCGGCACGGCGTTTGCGCTTCGTCGGGCGGATCAGGCGGTCGCCCAGGACGTCCTGTTCCGAGACGACCGTGAGCGATGGCCCCTCGAACCCGTGCTCCAGTGGCCAGACGACAAGGTAGATGCCGCCACGATCCTCGGGCACATCGCGGAAATCGGTGATCTCGGAGACAGCCGTCAGGTCTTCGTCTGCCAGAAGGCCAGCGATCCGTTCCCGTGCGCCCTCCGAGTAAGAGGCGACCACCACCGGCCCGACCTCGCGTTTTGCGCGAAGATGACGCGCCAGAACTTCGAAAAGGTTGACCTTTTCCTGCTGGCGCTCTGGCGCGAAATTGCGCCCGATGCGCCCGCCGCCGTCCAGCACGCCCGGCCCGGTCGCCTGCGGGAGCGCCGCGAGCTGGATCACGCGGTGATGCGCGACCGCTTGCGCCCATCCCGTGTCATCGAGGTAAAGCCCATCGGGCGGCGCGGGTTTGTAGACGGTATCGAGTCGCGAGCGGTCGGCCATGGCCACCTTGCGGGTCTCGTATTGATCGGCGATCGACTCCCACCGCGCGATGCGGGTCGGGGTGAATTGATCGTCGAGCATGATGGAGGCGTCGGGGAGGTAGTCGAAGAGCGTCTCCAGCTCCTCGTGGAAAAAGGCCAGCCAATGCTCCATGCCCTGATGTTTGCGGCCCGCCGTGACCGCCTCGTACAGGGGGTCCTCGGCCCCGCCCGCGCCGAATTCCACGCGGTAATTCTGGCGAAACCGGGCGATCGCGGCGTCGTCCAGGATGATCTCGGACACGGGGGCAAGCTCGATGGCCGAGAGCGTTTCGGTCGTCAGCTGGGTGACCGGGTCGAAACGGCGGGCACCATCCAGCACATCGCCGAAGAGATCGAGCCGCACCGGCCCGGCTTCGCCCGGCGGGAAGATGTCGATGATTCCACCGCGCACCGCGAAGTCACCGGGTTCGGTGACGGTCGGCGCCTGGGAAAAGCCCATGCGGACGAGGAAGGCCTTCAGCCCGTCGACGTCGATCCGATTGTCAACGGTAGCCGCCCATGTCGCCTCTTTCAGGATGGCCTTTGCAGGCACCCGTTGTGTGGCGGCGTTCAGTGTCGTGAGCAGAATGAAGCGGCCTGGCATCCCATGCGCCAGGGCCGCAAGCGTGGCCATGCGGGCCGCGGAAATGTCGGGGTTCGGCGACACACGGTCATAGGGCAGGCAATCCCAGCCCGGGAAGGTCAAGACCGTCACATCCGGCGCGAAGAACGCAAGAGCCGCCTCCATCGCGGCCAACCGCTTGGCATCCCGCGCCACATGGACGACCGGACCCCCGGTCTTTTCCAGCTCGGCCGCGACAAGGCGAGCGTCGAAGCCTTCGGGCGCGCCGGAGAGCGTGATATGCGTGCGATCGGTCATGAGGTGGGACCTACCCCCTGCCTGCCCGGTGTCAAGGCGAGCCGGTCGTGATTATTAAAGCGTTCCGCCAAAAACCTGAATCACTGGTTTTTGGCGGAGCGCGTGAAACGCTCATATGATGCGCTGCGTCCCGCCTCATCCCAGTCTCAGGTATGAGGCGGGACACTTTAGCCAAGCGCGCCGATGGTCATGTTCTGGTACATGCCCCAAAGCGCGGTGAAGAAGATCGCGACCATGCCGACGAATTGCGTGGCGGTGCGATGATGGTGGAGTTTCTTGCGCAGGGCGGTGCCCGAAAGCCTCTCGTCCCGGATGGTCCGTGCGGTGTTGAGCGACAGGGCCCCCACGATCAACATCGGCGCACCCAGAAGGAACACCGCCTGTGCAAATTCCACATCGTAGTAGAAAGCGATCAGGGCGACCGAGGTCAGAAGCATCGCCAGCAGGCCCACGATCCAGAGACCGGAGGTGCGCGCGACGTAGAGCAACCGATTGGAATTGATTCGCACGAGGTCTTCCATATCCACCTCGGCCTGCCCGCCGTGGCGCCCGGCCCGCTGAATCATGTCGTAGGGAACGCCGAGAACATAGCGGCTGGTCTGCGACCAGACGGCCGCCACGGCAATCCAATACCACAGATTGGAAAAGGATCGCATGTCGATCAATTCGAATACGGCTGAATACCAGTCCACCGCGCTGCCCGCCCGTTCAGGTCCTTGATTTCCGGCGACCATACGCCGCCCTTTGCGCGGACGCTACCCCTTGAGGACCCCGTATTCACGTGGCAAGGAAAGGCACCCAATCCGGAGAAACGACATGGCCCGCACCACCGCCCCCTTCCCGCTGACCCGCCTGCGCCGCAACCGCCGCTCGCCCGCGCTGCGCAACCTCGTGCGCGAGACGGAGTTGACGGTGAATGACCTGATCTGGCCGGTGTTCCTGATGGAGGGTGAAAACGAAGCCTACGACGTGCCCTCCATGCCGGGCGTGCAGCGGCTGACCGTGGACCGGGTGGTGACGGCGGCGAAAGAAGCAGCCAGCCTCGGCATCCCCGCGATCTGCCTGTTTCCCTACATCGAGCAGGACGTGAAAACCGAGGATTGCGCGGGCGCATGGGACCCCGACAACCTGTCCAATCGCGCCACGAAAGCGATCAAGGACGCGGTGCCAGAGATCGCCGTGATGACCGACATCGCGCTCGATCCCTACAACATCAACGGACATGACGGTTTCGTCGTCGACGGCGAGATCGTGAACGACCGCACTGTAGACGCCCTCGTCAAGATGGCACTGGCGCAGGCCGACGCGGGCGCGGACATTCTCGGCCCCTCCGACATGATGGATGGCCGGATCGGCGCGATGCGCGACGCGCTGGAGCACGCCGGGCACACCCATGTGTCGATCATGTCCTATTCCGCGAAATACGCCTCGGCCTTCTACGGCCCGTTCCGCGACGCTGTCGGGGCCTCCGGCGCGCTGAAGGGCGACAAGAAGACCTACCAGATGGACTATGGCAACACGGACGAAGCGATGCGACTGGTGGAGCGCGACCTGATGGAAGGCGCGGACATGGTCATGGTGAAACCGGGGATGCCCTATCTCGATGTCTGCCAGCGGGTGAAGGAAACCTTCGGCGTGCCCACCTATGCCTACCAGGTGTCCGGCGAATACGCGATGTTGAACGCGGCGGCGCAGAACGGCTGGCTCGACGGGGAAAAGGTGATGCTGGAAAGCCTGCACGGGTTCAAACGCGCGGGGTGTGACGGCATTCTCACCTATTTCGCACCGGCGGCGGCGAAATTGCTCAACGATTGATTGCGCCGCGGCTGCGCCTGCGTCGCCGGGGGGAAGGCCGCTTGCGCGGCCTCTGGAGGACCAGTCCTCCAGACCTCCTGAGGTATTTTTAAACCAGAGAAGGGATCAGGTTTCGGCCTTTTCCGCCAGCGTGAGCCATTCTTCTTCCGCGGCGGCAAGTTTGTCCTGGCGTTCGACCAGCGCCTCGGTTGCCTTGTTGAACTTCACCGGCTCGCGGGTGAAGAGGTCGGCGTCTGACAGAAGCACTTCCAGCTTGCCGATCTCCGCTTCCAGGCGCTCCATCTCGGAGGGCAGCTTCTCCAACCGGTGCTTTTCCGTGAAGGAGAGCTTGTCGGGCGCTTTGTCTGCCGCCGGTTTCGGCGTGGCGTCAGATTTCGGTTTGGCCTTGGCCTTGGCGGTTTCCGCTGCGCGGGCGCCACGTTGGTCGAGGTAGTCGGACCAGCCGCCCGCATAGACCGTCGCACGCCCGTCGCCTTCCATCGCCACCGTTGTGGTCGCCACGCGATCAAGGAAATCGCGGTCGTGGCTGACGAGGATCACGGTGCCAACGTAGTCGCCGATGATTTCCTGCAAGAGATCGAGCGTTTCCACGTCGAGGTCGTTGGTCGGCTCGTCCAGCACCAGCAGGTTCGAGCTTTTCGCCATGATCTTGGACAGGATCAGCCGCGCCTTTTCACCACCCGACAGCGAGCGGACAGGCGCGCGGGCCTGGCGTTCGTCGAAGAGGAACTCCTTCAGATAGCCCACGACATGCTTCGGGCTGCCCCGCACCAGCACCTGGTCGGCCTTGCCCGACACCCGCATCTCGGGATCGCCCGCGAGGTTTTCCCACAGGCTCGCGTCCTCATCCAGTGCTGTGCGGTTCTGGTCAAAGACAGCCATCTCCAGCCCGGTGCCCAGCTTCACACTCCCGGTGTCCGGCTCGATCTCGCCGATCAACATCTTCAAGAGCGTGGTCTTGCCCGCGCCGTTGGGGCCGACCAGCGCGATCCGGTCGCCCCGGTTTATCAGCATCGAGAAATCGCGCAGGATCACCTTGTCGTCGAAGCGTTTGGAGATGTCCTCGGCCACGATCACCTTGCGCCCGGACTTCGGTCCGGACTCCAGCGCCATCGCGGCGGAGCCTTGGCGTTTGATCTGCGAGGCACGCTCGGAACGCAGGTCACCGAGCGCCCTGACCCGACCCTGGTTACGCTTGCGCCGCGCCGAAATGCCTTCGACCGCCCACCGCGCCTCGGCCTTGATCTTGCGGTCAAGTTTGTGGCGCTGCATGTCTTCTTCTTCCCAGACCTTGTCGCGCCAGGCTTCGAACTTGGCAAAGCCCTCTTCCTGACGCCGGACCTGGCCCCGGTCGATCCAAAGGGTCGCGCGGGTCAGGCGGTTGAGAAACGCCCGGTCGTGCGAAATCAGGACAAAGCCCGCGCGGGTCGAGGACAGCTCGTCCTCCAGCCATTGGATCGCCTCGATGTCGAGGTGGTTGGTCGGCTCGTCCAGCAACATGAGCTCCGGCGCTTCGGCCAGGAGCTTGGCCAGCGCCGCCCGTCTGCGTTCCCCGCCCGAGGCGGTCGCGGTCGGCGTCTCCAGTTTGAACTTAAGTCCTTCGGCCACCTGCTCGACCCGGTAGTCCTCGCCCGGCTCCAACCCGCTCGACGCGAAATCGCCAAGCGTCTGATAGGCCGACAGGTCCGGGTGTTGCTCCATGTAGCCGACGCTCACACCGGGCGGGATCACCCGGTCACCCGTGTCAGGTTCCACCAGCCCCGCCATGACTTTCATCAACGTCGATTTCCCGGAACCGTTGCGCCCGACGAGCGCGACGCGGTCACCCGGCTGGACCACCAGACCGAGGTCGGAAAACACGGGATCGCCGCCGAAGGTGAGCGAGATGTCGGAGAGCTGGAGAAGAGGTGCGCGTGCCATGGGGCGAGACCTATGCGCGGCGCGGCGTGGCGTCAATCGGTGCCGTGTGACCCATTGGCCAAGACACGCAGCGCCCGCGCCCGGGCGGGTGGCACCCGGTCGATCTCGACCCCGGTAAAGACATGGAGCGTGCCCATCTGGCGGTCGACCACGGCGTGATCGCTGACCCAGCCCCCCATGCCCAGATAGGTTCGCAAAAGCGGGGGGAGCGCGGCGCGCGCCACCTGCGGGTCCGGCGTAGCATCCGGAAAGGTCACGATCTCGCGCGACTTGCGGCCTACCCGCATCCCCGGTGCGGACTGATAATCGCGAGCGAGGAGTGCGAAGGCATCGTGATAGGGGTTCGGATCGACGCCTGGAAAAGAGGAACACCCAAAGAGCAGCTTCACATCGGCACGATCCACCAACGCCGCCATTGCGCCCCAGGCGACGCGCAACACATCGGCGTCATGCACTTCGGGTGCGAGGCAGAACCGGCCCATTTCCATGGCCTTGCCTTCGGTGCGCGCCAAAGGGGCGAGATCGTAGTGCTGCGAAGAATAGCCCTTGGACACCAGGGCCATGTTATCGAACACCGCGTAGCGGTAGGTGCCGACCACCTCGCCGGCGCGTTCGATCAGGACATGGTCGAAAAGCCCATCAAACCCATCCCGCTCACGCCCCTGCCCCTTCGGGTCGACAAAGGCGCGGTAGCGCAATGCGAAAGCCCGGTCACGATCCGCGTCGCTTGCGGCCCGCCGCGCCTCGTATCCACCATGGGTCAGAAGCGCCTGGGCCATGGCGACCCGTTAGCCGCCGATAATGTTGTCGAGGTTGATCTTGCCGAGGTTGCCCAGAAGCTGCCGCAGGAAGCCGATTCCCTGGGTATTCGACGTGGTCACACGACGCGAGAGCACCACCACTTCGCCTTCCTCAAGGCCAAAGCGTTCGATGTTCTCGACCAGACCGTCCTCGGTAAAGCTGATGCGCAGCACCTCGCGGTCGATTTCGACAGATTCCTTGTAGGCGAAATGCTCGAACTGGCTCTGGACGTAGTACCAGGCCTCTTCGGTCAGAAGCCCGGCTGCCGCCGGTTTGCCGACAATAGCCGCCACGGTTTCACGGGTATCGACGCCGACCATGATCTCTTCCACATCCTCATCGGTGGGAACGAATCCATGATTGGTGTAGGTGGGCGTGCACGCGGCGAGCGCGAGCAGACCGAGAATCCCAGCGAGGATACGAATGACTTTGCTCGGTCCCATACCAACCCAGTTGCCTGTCGCCGACATACTGCCCCCCTTGCGGTGTCGTGCTTTCATTAGATATCGGCTTACAGGAGCATTGCCCGGCGTTCAAGAAACGAAGTGATATGACAGACAGCACATCCAACGAAAAGTTTGGTCCCCGCCTCAAAGTGTCGGAGTTGGACCACTCCCGACCCCACGATATAGCGGTGACGCTGGACGAGGCCGCGGCCACGTCCCTTGCCGCCCGCTTGGGAATCGATGGGGCGCGCAAGGTGCGCCTGACCGGCAAACTTTCACCCGTCGGGCGGGCCGACTGGCGCTTTGACGGCGAGGTTGGCGCGACCGTGATCCAGCCATGCGTCGTGAGCCTTGCACCCGTCACTACCCGTGTCGACGCCCCGGTCGAGCGGACTTGGGTGCGCGACATGCCTGAAATCACGGCGGACGAGGCCGAAAGCCCCGACGATGTGACACAAGAGCCGCTGGGGCGCGAGATCGACATCGGCGAGGTGCTTGCGGAAGCCGTCGCGCTCAACCTGCCCGACTATCCCCGTTCGGACGACGCCGAGCTCGAACAGACAGACTTCACCGAACCGGGAAAAGACCCGATGACGGACGCGGACGCGAAGCCGTTCGCGGGCCTTGCGGGTCTGCGCGATCAGCTTGCGGCGAAGGAAGAAAACGGGTCCGACGACGATAGTTGAACGAACCCCAAGAAAATCCTTGCGAAATAGAAGAATCGCAGTATTTTCGCCGCTCTTTCACAAGATGGGTTGGAACCGTGCGCCTAACCGCGTATGAGGCCGTCAGACTCACGAAGCTAACACCGGGTTCTGCCAAATGACTTGGCGCCGACCCCCGCAAACATCGAGGTTGAGACATGGCTGTCCCTCAGAATAAGATCACCAAGTCGCGCCGCAACATGCGTCGGTCCCACGACTCGCTTACTGCCGACAATCCTAACGAGTGCCCGTCCTGCGGCGAACTCAAGCGTCCGCATCACGTGTGCCCCTCCTGCGGTCACTATGCAGACCGCGAAGTGGTTGCGATGACCGCCGAGGCCGACTTCGACGACGAAGACGCGGCGTAAGCCACGCGCGATCGCACTCCATGACGAACACGACGGATACCGACGCTCGGACATCCACCTCTAGTCAGGGGCTGCATCGCACAATTATTTCGGTCGACGCCATGGGCGGCGACAGGGGACCGGCGGCGGTTGTCGCCGGTCTCGGCATGTCCGCGCGCAAGAACAAGCACATCGGCTTCATCCTGCACGGCAACAAGGCCGAGTTGGAGCCGCTGGTCGCGAAGCGCCCGGAACTCGCCGGCATCTGCGAAATACGCCATACCGAAGACGTCGTGACGATGGAGGACAAGCCCTCCCACATCATCCGGCACGGCAAGAACACCTCCATGTGGTCCGCGATCGAAAGCGTGAAAGCGCGCGAGGCCGAAGTCTGCGTCTCCTGCGGCAACACGGGTGCGCTCATGGCCCTGTCGATGCTGCGCCTTCGCAAGCTGCCCGGCGTATCGCGCCCCGCCATCGCGGTGCAATGGCCCTCGCGCAATAAAAGCGGTTTCAACATCATGCTCGACGGCGGCGCTGACATCAAAGCCGACGAGATGGACCTGCTGCAATACGCGCTCATGGGCGCCTCATATGCCCGCAACGGACATGGCGTTGCCCGCCCGCGCGTTGGTCTGCTGAACGTCGGGACAGAGGAACACAAGGGACGGGGCGAGATTCGCGCGGCCTCCGACCTCATCGCGGACGCCGCCAAGTTCGCCGAATTCGAGTTCGTCGGCTTTGTCGAGGGCGGCGATCTTGTCTCCGACCGGGTCGACGTGATCGTCACCGACGGGTTCACCGGCAACGTGGCACTCAAGACCGGCGAAGGCACGGCCAAGCTGGTCAACGACCTCCTGAAAGAGGCCTTCACCGCGACGCCCCTGTCGAAAATCGCGGCGCTTCTCGCGATGACCTCGCTCAACCGGCTGCGCAAACGCATGGACCCGCGCCGCTCCAACGGCGGCGTATTTCTGGGCCTCAACGGGACTGTCGTGAAGAGCCACGGCTCGGCAGATGCGACCGCCTTTTCCGCCGCCGTAAAACTGGCCTTTGACCTCGCCACCTCCGGGTTCAACGAAAAGCTCGCCGCACGGGTTGCCTATACCCCCGGTGACGCGCAAGATGCCCCGGCGTTGATCGAAAACAAAACGAGCGAAAACAAATGACGACACGCGCCGTGGTCCGAGGCGTTGGGCATTATCTGCCTGAACGCGTGGTCGAAAACTCATGGTTTGAAGAACGAATCGATACCTCTGACGAGTGGATTCGCACCCGCAGCGGCATCGAACGGCGACATTTCGCCGCCGAGAACGAAACCACCTCCATGATGGCGATCGAAGCGTCGAAAGCCGCGCTCAGCGATGCCGGAATGCGGCCCGACCAGATCGAAGCCGTGATCGTCGCCACCTCGACCCCGGACCTGACTTTCCCCTCCGTCGCAACCATGGTGCAACAGGGGCTGGAGCTTCACACCGGGTTCGCCTTCGACCTCCAGGCGGTCTGCGCCGGTTTCGTCTTTGCCCTCGCCCAGGCCAACGCCCTGATCGTCTCCGGCCAGGTGAAAACCGTGCTGGTGATCGGCGCGGAAACCTTCTCGCGCATCCTCGACATGGAAGACCGCTCGACCTCGGTCCTCTTCGGCGACGGCGCAGGTGCGCTGCTTCTCGAAGCCGCTCCGGGCACGGGCGAGACGACGGACCGTGGCATCCTTTCGGCCGACCTCAATTCGGACGGCGCCTACCGCGAGATGCTCTACGTCGATGGTGGCGTCGCCACGACCGGCACCGCCGGCAAACTGCGGATGCAGGGCAATCCGCTCTTCCGCCAGGCCGTCTCCAAACTGGCCGCGACCGCAACTGCCGCGCTGAACAAAGCCGGGCTGACCCATGACGACGTGGATTGGATCGTGCCGCACCAGGCCAATATCCGCATCATCGAAGGCACCGCCAAGAAGCTTGGCCTGTCGATGGACAACGTGGTTGTCACGGTTCAGGACCATGGCAATACCTCCGCCGCCTCGATCCCGCTGGCGCTGTCGGTGGGCAAGGCCAGGGGGCAAATCCGCGAAAACGACGTGGTCGTGACCGAGGCCATCGGTGGCGGCCTTGCATGGGGTGCGGTCGTCCTTCGTTGGTAGGCGCCGGTGTCGCCTGAAATCCCCTCTCCAAGCCATTGATCTTGACTTGAAAAAAGATCGGCCCCATGCTGTCCCAAACCATCTCGGGGGACGGTATGAGCGACAAGACGCTAACGCGTATGGACCTGAGCGAATCTGTGTTTCGCGAAGTCGGTCTGTCACGCAATGAAAGCGCACAACTCGTCGAGAGTGTGCTGGATCATGTTTCGGACGCCCTGGTGCGTGGCGAGACCGTGAAAATCTCTTCGTTCGGGACGTTTTCCGTGCGCGACAAGGCCGCGCGCGTGGGACGGAACCCGAAGACAGGGGAAGAAGTGCCGATCTCGCCACGGCGGGTGCTGACCTTCCGCCCCTCGCATATCATGAAAGAACGGGTCGCGGCGGGGAACAAAAGCTGACAATCCCGCCCGATATGAGCAGTCAATGAACGGGCAACGCCATGGAACAGAAGTCACCTGACGCCTTCCGCACGATCAGCGAGGTGGCCGAATGGCTCGGCGTGCCGACCCATGTTCTGCGGTTCTGGGAGAGCCGCTTCACCCAGGTCAAACCCGTAAAACGCGCAGGCGGCCGCCGATACTACCGACCCGCCGACATGTTGCTCCTGGGCGGCATCCGTAAACTCCTCCACGAAGACGGCCTCACCATTCGAGGCGTTCAGAAACTGCTTCGCGAACAAGGCGTTAAGCATGTTGCCGCCATGTCGCCGCCGGTTGATAGCGAACCGGCGACGGAAAGCAACGTGGTCTCCCTGGACGCGGGACGTTCGGAAGACGCTGCGGCAACGAACGACACTGACACGGATGGTGGCGAGGCTGATGCCACCGCGTCTGACCCCGCCGAGGCTGACGACGGCACCCCCGCGGAATCGGTCGACAGCCCGAGCGCCGAGCCTGCGCCGACGCCCGAAACCGCCGAGGACGGCCCCTCCGCCGACATAGATTATCCCAAACCCACCGAGGCAAGCGACCTCGCAGGGGGTGGCGAGGACGAGGCCTCCGACGACACGACCGACCGCGCCTCCTTCCATACCGAGGTCAGCGAAGCGGACGATAGCGACATCGCATCCCAACCGCCTCCCGTGGCGCAGGACACGCTCCCGGACACCGCGCTTGAGACCACACGCGGCGATGTGGGCGACGCATCGGATGTTCCGGACAGAGGCGAAACGAACAAGGCGGATGAGGTCGCGGAGACCGCCACCTCAGCTGAGGACGACGAGCCGAGCGACTCGGTTGACGAGCCGTCGTCCAAGACCGAAACCAGAGACGACACCGGGTTGCCAGAAGACGTGGCACAGGCGGACGGTGAGGCGGACGACGCGCCGCTGGAGTCCGAGACCGAGGGCGACGCGCTGGTCATGCCGGAAACGGACCCCGAGAGCACCAAGCAGCCCGACGCCGTCGCCGAACCGGAACGCGTGGCGCTCACCATGCCCGCCATCGGCGAAGACCCGCAGGACGAAACGTTGGACCCCAAGATCGAGCCCGTCGCACCGATCCTGCGCCGGATGCGTGCGCGCGGCCTGACACTGCCGCCCGCTACCTTGCAGGCGCTCGCGGATCGGCTTGAAACCCTTACGCGTGGCTCTTCGACGACGCCCCCGCCGGGCGGACTCGGTTGAGCGAAAAATCAACGCAATGAGGTCTTGCCCACACGCGCAAAGCTGCTATGTAACCCCCCACGTCGGGCTATGGCGCAGTCTGGTAGCGCGTCCGTCTGGGGGACGGAAGGTCGCAGGTTCAAGTCCTGCTAGCCCGACCAATCACCGAACCGCCCGCCCCTCACGGGGTGGGCGTTCGTGTATCTGGCGCGTTTCGGAAGACGCTCGTGATTCAAGC
>ATLU01000053.1_pt1 | contig 51485 bp, 54 predicted proteins | sample 178751 | NCBI WGS metagenome assembly ATLU01 (sample SAMN02211837, study PRJNA209200) | bioreactor metagenome | isolation source: day 23 sample from continuous culture bioreactor inoculated with sediment... | place: Germany: Wadden Sea | collected 2011
GTGATGACCACCTTTTATGGTGTTTGCGTTGAAAAGCGCGAACTTTGGCCCTAACTCTTGCCAAGTCGTTTCCCTTGGGTCAGACATTCCGGATGAGCGATTTTCTGAAAAAGGCCCGTGTGGCAGAACAGCAGATGCGGGCGCTTTTCCCCGCGACGCCGTTACAGCGTAATGATCACCTGTCGGCCAAATTTGGTGCAGACATTTGGTTAAAGCGCGAAGACTTGTCACCTGTGCGCAGCTATAAAATCCGTGGTGCGCTGAATGCCATGAGCAAGGCGTTGGCAAAGACGCCAGACCAAGATGTGTTTGTCTGCGCCTCTGCCGGCAATCACGCGCAGGGCGTGGCCTATGTGTCCAAGCATTTTGGGGTGAAAGGCGTGATTTTCATGCCCGTGACCACGCCACAGCAGAAAATCGACAAGACCCGGATTTTTGGTGGCGACGCAATTGAGATCCGGCTGATCGGGGATTACTTCGACGATACGCTGATCGCCGCCCAAGCCTATTGCGCAGAGGTTGGTGGTCACTTCCTGTCACCCTTTGACGACAAAGATGTGATCGAAGGGCAAGCCAGCGTGGCAGCAGAGGCAGTGGCCCAATTGGGTCGCGCGCCTGATATCGTGGTGCTGCCCGTCGGTGGCGGTGGTCTGTCAGCCGGAATCAAGCGGTATATGGGTGAAGTCGCCCCCAAGACCGAGATTTTTTATGTCGAACCCGCAGGTGGGGCGTCGCTTGCGGCGGCCCTTGCGGCTGGTGCCCCGGTGACCTTGGATCGGGTTGACAATTTTGTGGATGGGGCCGCCGTCGCCCGGATCGGTGCGCTGACCTTTAATGTTCTCAAGAACGTATCGCCAAACAAAGTGCGCGCGATCCCGGAGGATCGGATTTGCACAACCATCCTTGATATGCTTAATGTCGAAGGCGTTGTTTTGGAACCCGCAGGGGCCTTGTCTGTCGATGCGCTGAAGGATCTTCAGGATGAAATTGCCGGAAAAACCATAATATGTGTCACGTCTGGCGGAAATTTTGATTTTGAGCGCCTTCCAGAAGTGAAAGAACGTGCGCAGCGTTATGCGGGGTTGAAGAAATACTTGCTGCTACGCTTGCCGCAGCGCCCCGGAGCTTTGAAGGATTTTCTTCAGATTCTGGGTCCGGACGACAACATCGCCCGGTTTGAATATCTGAAGAAATCCGCACGGAATTTCGGATCTGTGCTGATTGGTATTGAAACCAACCGGTCTGAAAATTTCGATGCGCTCTTTGCGGGGTTGGATGCCGGTGGGTTTGCTTATTCAGACATCACAGATGATGAAACCGTGGCGGAATTTGTGATCTAACGCGCGGTGAATGCTTCTTTTGAGGCGGAATAGGTTTCAAACACGGGTGCCAATTGCACGGCGTCAGATTTCCCCTCTGCCGCCAACCGTTCGCCTTCGCCGCAAAGCTTTGACAAGGCTTGAAAGCCGAGGTTGAGGGACGAGCTTTTTAAAAAGTGCAGATCCTGTTCGTACTGATCAGGCTCGGGTTTGGTCCGCAGCCGTTCAATGACTTCGTCCACTTCCTCAAGAAACATTTCAGCCACCTCGGCAAAATCCTCTTCGCCGATTTCTTCTTTCAACTCATTAACGCGATCCCAGCTGATCATATTGATCCCCTCCGGTCCTATCACATACAAAAACTGTACCATTGATAGAGCCCGAGCCTTAACATCTCGTTATTAAACACAGAAATTCCGTGCAAATTTTAGGATTAACCAGCGGGCAATACCTGAGTCGTATGGCTTGGTCGGGTCAAGTGATCCGTGAGGCATAAGGAACCTGTTTTGAAATCACGCGTTGCATCTCAATTGCCAGATATTGCCGATCTGGAAACGCCGTCGGCAGTCGGGGCAGATGCTGTCAAAACCATTCTTGTGGTGGATGACAGTCGGGCGCAACGCATGATTGTGAGTTCCACATTAAAGCGTCAGGGGTTCACGGTTGTTGAGGCTGGATCAGGTGATGAAGCGCTGGAGAAGATCGCAGGGGAAGATATTGATTTGATCCTTTCAGACTGGATGATGCCGGGCATGGACGGGCTGGAGCTTTGTCAGGCGTTCCGGGCCCTTCCGCGTGACAAATACGGATATTTTATCCTGCTGACCTCAAAAAGTGAAAAAGGCGCTGTTGCGCAGGGCTTGGATGTTGGCGCGGACGATTTTTTGAACAAGCCCGTCAATGCCGAAGAGCTACGTGCGCGGATCAATGCGGGTGGGCGCATCATGCGGATGGAACGCGAACTTCAGGAGAAGAATCGCCTGGTTTCGGCGACGCTTTCTGAAATTCAGACCATTTATGATTCGATTGATCGGGATCTGGTTGAAGCGCGCAATATGCAACAATCCTTGGTTCGCGAACGCTTCCGCGATTATGGCACCGCCGAAGTCAGCCTGCTGTTGCAGCCCTGTGGGCATGTGGGTGGGGATCTTGTTGGGATGTTCCAGCCAGATGATAATACAGTCGCTATTTACTCAATTGATGTGTCTGGTCATGGAATTGCATCGGCCTTGCTGACGGCGCGATTGGCGTCTTACTTGTCTGATGGATCACCCGAGCAAAACATCACTTCTGCAAGCGCACCGGGCGGAAAAACCCGCCTACGTGACCCAGAAGAAGTTGCATTCCTTTTGAACACAATGATGCTTGAGGACATGCCGACCGAGCACTATTTTACCATGATCATGTCATATCTGGACCTATCCACCGGTAAGATTGTGTTGACCCAATGCGGCCATCCCAACCCCGCGCTTTTGCGTCCAGACGGGTCGGTGGAGTATTTGGGTGATGGTGGGATGCCAATCGGACTAATCCGGGGTAGCAAATATGAGCGGTTTGAATTCACGCTCGAGCCGGGTGATCGCCTGATGTTCTATTCAGACGGGTTCACCGAGGCCGAAAATGAGAAAAATGAAATGTTGGATGAAGACGGATTTGAAGAGGTAATTGCGCACAATGCCCAACTCAAACGTCAAGAGTTTTTGGATGGTTTGGTTTGGGAGGTTGATAAATTTTGCGGTGAAAAAGAATTCGGCGATGACTTGTCCATGTCTTTGATTGAATACAAAGGTCCGCCTGTATAACTCTGCTTTGCACTGCTGTTTCGTGCGCAAATTGGGTTGCGTTACATCATTTTTTCCACCATTCCCCCTTTTTCCCTTACTTGCCGCGCCCATATAGACGCGATATGGCAGGGGAACTGCCGCAAGCTCAGCCCGTGGAAAACCCAATGACACTCGGAAATTTGATCGCCTGGGATGATACCATCCTGCCCTTCCAACTGGACAATTGCGATGTGCGCGGTCGCGTGGTGCGCCTGGATGGCACGCTCGATACCGTGTTGTCGCAGCACAATTACCCGCCCGCGATTGAGGCTTTGGTGGCGGAGGCTGCTTTGCTGACCGCGATGATTGGGCAATCCATCAAACTGCGCTGGAAACTTTCCCTGCAAATTCGCGGTGACGGTCCCGCGCGTTTGATTGCAACGGACTATTATGCACCTGAAAAAGAAGGCGACCCAGCTATGGTGCGCGCCTATGCCAGCTATGACGAAGATCGGCTGGACGCAGACGTCGCCGCGTTTGACCAGATCGGCAAAGGTTTCTTTGCGGTTTTAATTGATCAGGGCGATGGCAAAACACCTTATTCGGGCATGACGCCCATCGCCGGAAACTCGCTTTCTGATTGTGCGCAGGTTTATTTTGCCCAATCTGAACAGCTGCCAACTCGGTTTCACCTGAGTTTTGGTCGGTCCATATGGGCCGGGGGTGAAGAAAGCTGGCGCGCGGGCGGTGTGATGCTGCAGCACATGCCCAAAGCCAGCCCGCATGTGACCGGCGAAGGTGGTTCCGGTGAAGGGGGGGTGCTTTCGGCGGATGATTTGCTGGGGGAGGATGACAAAGAAAACTGGAACCGTGCGAATATCCTGCTGTCTTCGGTGGAAGAACTGGAATTGATTGGACCGTCTGTGTCCCCTACCGCCTTGTTGACTCGCCTGTTTCACGAGGAAGATCCGCGCGTTTATGATCCGCAACAAGTGCGCTTCGGGTGCACCTGTTCTGAAGACCGCGTACGCGAAAGCTTGTCGATCTACTCGGTGAAAGACATTGCCTATATGACCAAAGATAATGGCCGCCTGACAGCAGATTGCCAGTTCTGTGGGGCGCATTACGATCTGGATCCTGCAACCGTGGGAAAAGATGCAAAAGGTCAGGACAGTGAGGCCTGAGATTGAACATATCCGGCGTTCGCTTGCCCATTCGGGCGGGGGCAGCTCGGATTTTGATCTCAACCCGAATGTGACCCTCCCTAAGGGGCGCGTCCTGCGGCCCGCTGCTGTATTGATCCCGCTGATCTATGTCGAAGATGAACTGCGGTTGATCCTGACCAAACGGGCCTCGCATTTGAAGCATCATCCGGGGCAAATTGCGTTCCCCGGTGGAAAAGTGGATCCAGAAGATGCCGGTCCGGTAGAGGCTGCTTTGCGCGAAGCGTGGGAGGAAGTCGGCCTGCCGCAGGACGCGGTCTCGGTGTTTGGCGAAATGCCAGCCCATGAAACCGTGACGTCCTATTCGGTCACCCCGGTTCTCGGATTGGTGACCCGGCCTTTTGTGGAGCGTCCAGAGGCGGGCGAGGTTGACGAGGTGTTCACGGTCCCGTTCAAACATGTCTCTAATCCAGCCAATTTCGTCACTCAGGGCCGGGTCTGGCAAGGCGCGCCGCGATACTATGAAACAGTGCCCTATGGCCCCTATTACATTTGGGGGGCCACAGCGCGGATCCTTCGCATGTTGGCCGAAAGGCTGTCTTCATGACGCAAATTACTGCAGATTGGATCAAGAACCCGCGTGTTCAGCGATTGGCACAGGCCTTTCTGTCGCATGGCTTTGAAATCTATTTCGTTGGTGGATGCGTGCGAAATGCGTTGATGGGCGCGCCTGTCGCCGACCTCGACTTGTCAACCAATGCCCGCCCGGAACAAATGGTCGAGCTGGCCAAAGCGGCAGGGTTTCGCCCCGTGCCCACCGGGATCGACCACGGCACGATAACAGTGGTGGTCGAGGGCGAAGGGTTTGAAATCACCACTTATCGCAAAGATGTGGAAACCGATGGCCGCCGCGCGGTGGTTGCTTTTGCAGACACGATGGAAGAAGACGCGCACCGTCGTGATTTCACGATGAACGCCCTTTATGCGGATGCAGGGGGGCGGGTGATTGACCCGCTGAACGGTTTGCCTGATCTGCTGGACAGGCGGGTGCGGTTCATTGATGACGCCACGGCGCGCATCCGGGAAGACTATCTTCGAACCTTAAGGTTTTTCAGATTTTACGCCTGGTATAGCAATGAGGCTGAAGGCCCGGATCAAGAGGCTTTGGCGGCAATTTCCGCCAATTTAGGCGGGTTAGAGACGCTTTCGCGCGAACGTGTCGGGGCGGAGATGCTCAAACTCCTTTCCGCAACAAACCCTGCACCCGCCGTTGCGACGATGGCGCAATGTGGTGTGTTGCAGGCGCTGCTACCGGGAACGGATGCGCGCGGATTGCCCATTTTGGTGCATTTGGAAGATGGGTTGCAGGTTGATCCGATCCGGCGGCTTGCTGTGCTGGGCGGTGTGGATGTCGCGCGATCTTTACGGTTGTCGCGCAAAGAGGCGAAGACATTGCAAGCTTTGCGGGATGGAATGGGGTCGATGACCGGGGCTGCGGGGCTGGCTTACCGGGAAGGCGCCGATCTAGCCCGGGACATCCTTCTTTTGCGGGCGGCTCAGATGGAACTCCCGCTTCCGATTGGATATGAGGTGGATATCACAAAAGGGGCGGCAGCCCAATTTCCGATCACTCCTGCGGATTTAATGCCCGCGTTTTCCGGCCCCGCGCTGGGCGCAGAACTCAAACGGCGCGAAGCCCTTTGGATTGCCTCTGATTTTACTTTGACCCGCGAGGAGCTGCTGACATGAGCACCCCCAGCCAACCCACCACACATACAATTGACCGATTGGGCCATCTTGGTGATGGTGTTGCCCCCGGCCCGGTTTTTGTCCCACGCGCCCTGCCGGGTGAAGTTGTCGAGGGTGAAGTGATTGACGGCCGCATGGATGTGCCACGCATCGTGACCCCATCGCCAGACCGCGTCAAAGCGTCTTGCCCGCATTATAATACCTGCGGCGGCTGCTCGTTGTTGCATGCGTCTGATGCCTTCGTGTCCGATTGGAAATCAAATGTGGTGCGTCAGGCATTGGTTGCGCAGGGGATTGAAACTGAAATTCGCCCTATCGCCACGTCACCAGCCACGTCGCGACGGCGGGCGACGTTGTCGGCAAGACGCGGCAAAAAGGGGGCCATCGTTGGTTTCCACGGCCGTCGTTCTGGCGCGATTTCGTCGATTGAGCATTGTCAGATGCTCGCCCCAGAGTTGGTTGCGCAAGTACCAACCATAGAGGCTCTCGTTTATTTGGGCGGTTCGCGCAAAGCGGAATTATCTGTGAATATGGCGACGTCCGAGGGCGGTATTGATATGTCGGTCATGGGCGGAAAGGCCCTAAACCGCACGTTAGAGACTGAGCTGGCGCAAGTGCTTCACAAATTTGGCCTGGCGCGACTGTCTTGGAATGGCGAGCTGATTGCCACCGAGGTTGCGCCACAACAAGCGTTTGGGCAGGCGATGGTGACCCCTCCTCCGGGTGCATTTTTACAGGCCACGAAAGACGGTGAGGCGGTTTTGGTGGCTGCGGTTCGTGAGGCCATTGGGGGTGCAGACACAGTGGTTGACCTGTTTGCGGGCTCTGGCACCTTCAGCTTGCCATTGGCCGATCAGTCCGAAGTGCATGCTGTTGAGGGGTCGGATGCCATGATGCAGGCGTTGGATCACGGGTGGCGACGCTCAAAAGGGCTGAAGCGTGTGACCAGCGAAACCCGCGATCTGTTTCGCCGCCCCCTGATGCCCGACGAGCTGAATAAATTTGCCGCCATTGTCATTGACCCCCCACGTGCCGGTGCCTTGGCGCAGGTCGAGGAAATTGCGCAGTCAGACGTCGCCCATGTGGCGATGGTGTCGTGCAATCCCGTGAGTTTTGCGCGGGATGCACAGATTTTGGTGGCTGCAGGTTATCGCTGTGATTGGGTTTTGCCGGTGGATCAATTCCGCTGGTCCTCGCATGTGGAGCTAATGGCGGCCTTCAGCAAAGGGTGACCAAATTCGGCGTGAAATCACCACGCCGCTTGCCCCAGGGGGGCGTGATGCGCTATGGATGAAGAAAAAAACTTGGGCAGAAACAGGCAAATGCAATGCGGTATCTAATAGCAATACTGGTGATGGTCGGCGTGTTGAGCACGGCGTCCTGCGCGCGCAAAAGCAAGGTTATGCGCCAGTATGACGGCCCTGCTGTCACGCAGATTGTGGTGTCAAAATCTCAGCGGAAAATGTTCTTGCTGCATCAAAAAGAAGTGTTGAAATCCTACCGGGTTGATCTTGGGTTTACACCAGATGGGCACAAGCAGTTCAAGGGAGATGGCAAAACCCCCGAGGGCCGCTATTTCATCAATCGGCGCAATCCGCGCAGCGCATTCCACCTTTCATTGGGCATTTCCTACCCGAACTCGGCTGATATCGCCTATGCGAAAGCGAATGAACGTGATCCGGGCGGGGATATTTTTATTCACGGTGCGCGCCGAAAGCAGGATCCGAAAGGACGTGATTGGACCGCCGGGTGCATTTCTGTATCAGACAAAGAGATCGAAGAAATCTGGTTGATGGTACAGGATGACACGGTGATTGATATTCTGCCCTAAGGCGTTGCTGCGTCTGGGGCATAAAAAAACCGCGCTTCTAAGGCGCGGTTTTGTCGTTTCAGGTGGTCGGTCTCAACCGCCCATCAAGAGGGTCCACCAGATTTTCCCGCCGGCTTCCTGCACCCAAGCAAAGCCCATGTTTTGCGCACGGGATTCTAGAATCACGTCGCGTGTGCCGGGTTCTTCCATCCAGGCCGCGAGCGTTTCCAGCTCGGTTTCATAGGTTTCCGAGATGGCTTCCCCCAGCATCAGGCCTGAATATCCTGTGCGCGCCACGCGGTCGATTGGCGAGGAGCCGTCAGAGCCAAAATGCCATGGTCGGTTTTGAACGGACATGTCACGCGAATGGGTTGCGGCGGCGGCATTCAGCTGTGAATTCAGCACAACAGGGCCTTTACCAGCGGCCTGACGCAGCGCGTTGACTGAATCGAGCATGTTATACTGGATTTTAGACTGCTGCCCCGCCCCGATACGATAGATCTTGGCAATGGTACCATCAGCACGTGAATAGGTCCCTTCGGTGCTGCAAGCGGCCAAGGCGAAAACCGTGGCCATACTGATCAAAAACGTGCGCTTCATCTATCTCACCTAGCTTCGTGAATTCCTTTCCTCTATATAGGATTGTTGTCGGGATCAAACGCAACAGGCGGAAATGTGCGAGTTAACGCTTGTTTGATTTGCGACTGCGTCATTCGCGCCATATATAGTGAACGAATTGCCAGTATTTATTGGAGAACGAAATGGTCCACAGGCTTCCAAAATCACTTAGCAGACGTTCCTTTCTTGGGTCGACTGCGGCGGTGGCATCTTTGTTGGCTGCGCCTGCTTTGGCACAGACTGGGGATGAAACCACAGAGATCGAAGCGGATTTGACCGAGCGCGTGCGCCGGAATATCTCATCTTTTCGCTCGCTTGACTGGCGTCCTTATTTCTCAAACACAAAAAATGGTGTGGTGCTTGTGGATATTTCCTCACGCGCGCTGCACTATTGGTCGGAAGACCAGAGCGTTTATAAGCTGTTCCCATCGTCGGTGCCATTGACCGCTGACCTGACTCGCAAAGGGCGCACATCTATTATTCGCAAGGTGGAGGGCCCCAGCTGGAGCCCGACGCCTTCTATGAAAAAGCGCAATCCGGAATGGCCTGACTATGTTGGTCCGGGACCGGACAATCCGCTGGGCACCCATGCATTGTATCTGAGTTGGACATATTATCGGATTCACGGCACCCATGACACCCGCAAGATTGGGCGACGCTCGTCGAATGGCTGTATCGGTCTGTACAATCAGCATATTTCAGAGCTGTTCGGCTTGACCAAAGTTGGCACTCAGGTTCTGATTATCTGAATTGAGAACTGAAAAATGATCTTGTAGCCCCGCCCACTTGGCGGGGCTTTTTCGTTTTGAAAGCACTGCTTTTGTTGGCTTTCGGACCGGAACAAACCCCGAGATACTTAACAATTGTCAAGATTCTGATCCGCAATCCTGACTAAGTTGGTCGGGAGAAGCTGAGTTGGAGACTAAAAATGCGGGAAGTCATGACAAAAACCATGGCGCGCAATGTGTTCTACGGCGGCTCGCTGTTTTTTATCGCGGTGTTTTTGATCCTGTCGGCACAGTCCGTCAGCCACGTCAAAAATGTTTCGACCGTTCATGCGGAATTGACAGAGAGTGTCGCCAAAGGCAAACGCGTCTGGGAAGAAAATGCGTGTATTAATTGTCACACGCTGATGGGTGAAGGGGCATACTTTGCGCCTGAGCTGCAAAATGTAATGAACCGGTGGGGCGTTGATGACGATCCTGAAGGCGCGTTCGATGTGCTGCAGGGTTGGATGGAAGCCCAGCCGTCGGGTATCGAAGGCCGCCGCCAGATGCCACAGTTCAACCTGACAGAAGAACAAATTCGCGATCTTGCGAATTTCTTCCTTTGGGTGAACAAAATTGATGCCCAGGGCTGGCCGCCCAATGAGGCAGGCTAAGGCTGCGGAGGAAAAATCATGAAATATCAATCACAGAAAGTCGCCTATGCGTATTTCCTGGTCGCGATGATCTTATTCGCGGTTCAGGTTTCGGGTGGGCTGTTGGCCGGGTGGATTTATGTCCAACCGAATTTCCTGTCGGAACTTTTGCCATTTAACGTTATTCGTATGCTGCACACCAATTCGTTGATTGTGTGGCTGCTGTTGGGGTTCTTTGGTGCTGCCTACTTCCTTGTCCCGGAAGAAAGCGAGCGCGAATTGCACTCTCCCATGTTGGCCTATGTTCAATTGGGCATCTTGGTTTTGGGAACGGCTGGCGTTGTCGTCACTTATGTTTTTGACCTGTTTGCCGGGAACTGGTTCCTGGGTAAAGAAGGCCGTGAGTTCATTGAACAACCGGTCTGGGTTAAGCTGGGCATTGTCGTTGCCGCGCTGATCTTCCTTTACAACATCACTATGACGGTTCTGAAGGGTCGTAAGACTGCGATCACGAACGTACTGCTGCTGGGCCTTTGGGGTCTGGTGCTGCTGTTCTTGTTTGCCTTCTACAATCCAGAAAACCTGGTGCTGGACAAAATGTTCTGGTGGTACATCGTTCACCTGTGGGTGGAAGGTACTTGGGAACTGGTTATGGCCTCGATCCTTGCCTTCTTGCTGTTGAAGCTGACCGGTGTGGACCGTGAGGTCATTGAAAAGTGGCTGTACATCATCGTTGCCACTGCGCTGTTCTCAGGCATTCTGGGGACGGGCCACCACTACTACTGGATCGGCTTGCCTGGTTACTGGCAGTGGATCGGTTCGATCTTCTCGTCGCTGGAAATCATTCCGTTCTTCGCAATGATGTCGTTCAGCTTCGTGATGGTCTGGAAAGGCAAACGGGATCACCCGAACAAAGCAGCACTGCTTTGGGCGCTGGGTGCATCGACGGTGGCGTTCTTCGGTGCTGGTGTCTGGGGCTTCCTGCACACATTGCACGGTGTGAACTATTACACCCACGGGACACAGATCACTGCGGCCCACGGTCACTTGGCCTTCTACGGTGCCTATGTGGCGGTGAACCTTGCGATCATCACTTACGCAATGCCAATCCTGCGTGGGCGTGATCCGTACAACCAAGTGCTCAATATGGTAAGTTTCTGGCTGATGACCGGCGGTATGTCGTTCATGACCTTCGTGCTGACCTTTGCAGGTACTGTTCAAACCCACATGCAACGTGTGCTGGGCGAGAACTTCATGGACGTACAAGAAGGCCTTGGTCTCTTCTATATCATGCGCTGGGGGTCCGGTGCCGCTGTTGTGTTGGGTGCCATCCTGTTCATCTACGCTCAACTGGCTCCGCGTCGCGAAGTCATTAAACGTGGCGAAGCCAAAGAGGTCTGATCAATGATGACCGATCAACAACAAATGGAGGGGGCTTCGGCCCCCTTCTACGCCCCAGTAGGACACGAATGTGATCTGTTCGAAACGGCGTTTAACAATCAACTTCCAGTGCTGCTGAAAGGCCCTACGGGCTGCGGTAAAACCCGGTTTGTGGCGCATATGGCCGCCCGTCTTGGTCGCCCGCTTTATACTGTTGCATGCCATGACGATCTGTCGGCGGCTGACCTTGTCGGCCGGTTCCTGCTGAAAGGTGGCGAAACCGTCTGGGTCGATGGCCCATTGACCCGCGCCGTTCGCGAAGGCGCAATCTGTTACCTTGATGAGGTGGTCGAAGCGCGCAAAGACGTGACCGTTGTTTTGCACCCGCTCACCGATGATCGCCGGATCCTGCCGCTGGATAAAACCGGCGAAGAATTAGAAGCCGCCCCCGGTTTCATGCTGGTTGCCAGCTATAACCCCGGCTATCAGAACATCCTGAAAACGTTGAAACCGTCTACACGTCAGCGCTTTCTCTCGCTTGAATTTGATTTCCCGGCACAAGACCGCGAAGTCGACATTGTGGTCCGTGAAAGTGGCCTGGATGAGGGTCGCACAACATCGCTTGTGCGCCTTGCTGGCAAGCTGCGCGCCCTGAAAGGCCAAGATCTCGAAGAGGGCGTCTCAACCCGTCTGATCATTTATTGTGCCACGCTGATCATGGCGGGCACACCAATTGAACAGGCGATTGAGGCCGCGATGATTGAACCGCTCACCGATGATCAGGACGTGAAACAAGGCCTGTTGGATCTGGTCGCGGCGGTCTTTGGATAAGACCAATGGACCGTTCAGAGATCGACATCTTCGACCCGGAAGAAACAATCGGCAAAATGTGGCATGCCTATGCCAGCCGGTTGGAAGCCCCAGAAGCGCATGATGATGCGGCCGTAACACTGGCTGAAATCGAAAATCGCCTAGGGGTGTTCTTCCGTGGTTTGGGCGGGGCGGCTGCGGTGGAGATTAAAGCTGCAACCTTGCAAACCTCGCCCCACCGCTTGTCGAAACTTCGCAGCATGGGCACATGGCGCGAACGCGTCGCGCGGCCAAGCTTTGATGGCGAAGCAATACGCCTGCCTGATATCATCTCGGACTTTTCCGGCGCGCGAAGCCAACGCCGCCCTTTATTTCTGGCTGGCCGCCTCAATGGCGCATGCCCCTGAACCAATTGCAGACGAAGACCCCTTGCGCGCAGACGTGCAAAACTTGCGCGCTGCCATCGCGATGACGCGCGATACTTTGCTTGATTGTCCCGGACTGAAAGGGTTCTACGAGGTTCTGATCGAGGCATGTCACGCCCAGCGCCCCGCCCAATCCCTGCCCCGATATGAGGCGGCGATTGAACAGGTGGTTCTGCATCTTTTGGGCGGGCAAGAGCCAACAAACAAACGGGCGCTGGACCTATTGAAACGGGTGCGTCAGCCGGATGCGGACCTGTCCGATTTGGCCGCGCCGCATGATTACCGCCCGTACCGTCCGGTGCCACTGTGGCCCGATCTTCGCCCGCTGACGGGTCGCGAAAAAACCGACCGTATGCCCGAAGGGCAGGAACAAGGCAGCGGAGCAGATGCCGCGGAAGGCACCAAAAAAGCCCGCCGTTCTGAAAGTGATTTGGCCGAACGCCGCGACAGTCTGATTTTGCACAAGTTCGAAGCAATCCTGTCGTGGGTTGAAAGCCTGAACATGAACCGCCGCATCGAAGATGACGACGATGACACCGCGAAAAAGGCGGCAGATGATCAGGACGAGTTGGCGCTGGGCCAAGTGTCGAAAAAGACCGCGACCCGGTTGAAATTCCACCTTGATCTGTCGCCTGAAGATGCGGACCGCGAACGCATCTCCGGCGAGCATATGTATCCTGAATGGGACCACCGGACAGGCAGCTATTTGCCCGATCATTGTCGGGTGTTGTCCAGCGTTGCGGACCCAAGTGAAGAGCTTCCTGATTTCGCCACCGACCCTGCGGCGGGGCGGCGTATTCGCGCTGTGAAACGCCAGTTCGAAGCGTTGCGCCCGCGCCGCGTGATCCTTCCGCGACAACTTGAAGGGGACGAGTTGGATCTGGAAGCAGTTGTTGCAGCACAGGTTGAATTGCGCGCAACTGGCCATGGGTCAGACCGGGTTTACCGGGCGGCGCGCACGCAAGATCGTGACCTGGCCATTTCGGTTTTGATTGACGTGTCACGCTCGACCGAGGCGTCCATTGGCGAACGCACGGTGATCGAGGTTGAGCGTGAAGCCCTGGTGGCCTTGTCGTGGGGGCTTGATGCCTGCGGCGACGATTTTGCCATCAATACATTCTCGTCGCTGAAACGTGACCGCGTCTATGTGCAAAGCTGCAAGGGTTTTGACGAAAAGATGGGCAGCCATGTTGAGGGGCGGATCGCAGGCGTGAACCCCGCGTTCTACACACGTCTGGGCGCAGCCATGCGCCATGTGTCATCCGAGTTGGACAAACGCCCCAACAGTCGCAAGCTTTTGCTGGTAATCACAGACGGTAAGCCCAATGATTTGGACCACTACGAAGGCCGACACGGCATCGAAGACAGCCGGATGGCCGTCCGCGAGGCACGTCGCCGCGGTCAGGCCGTTTACGGTGTTGTTGTGGATCAAAAAGGTCAGTCCTGGGTGAACCGAATTTTCGGTTCCGAAGGGTTCTCTATTGTGCCTGATGCCAACCGTCTGACCCAAGCTCTACCCGAGATTTATCGCCATATCACCGGAGGCGTCTAATGACCCACAGCCCGGCGCCCGTTCCCGCCCACGCTGACCAAGACCACATCCTGGATACCTTGCCCGGAGATCTGATGATCTGGGTGCTGATCGTCAGCGAGTTGTTGGTCTTTGGCGCGGGGCTTTTGGCCTTTCTGGGGATGCGGATCATGGATCCTGTCGCGTTCGCAAATGACCAAGACAGCCTGAACAGGGTGGCGGGTGCTGTGAACACCATCATCCTGATTTCAAGCGGTTATCTGGCCGCACGCGCGGTGCATAGCGCGCAGAACATGCGAAAGTGGCTGGCGGGATCAATGGTTCTGGGTCTGGCATTTCTTGTCGTAAAATGGATGGAATACGCTGAAAAAGCCCGTCATGGCATCGGGATTGAAAGCAGCGACTTTTTCACCTTCTACTATCTGCTCACCGGATTTCATGCGATGCATGTTTTGGCTGGATTGGTGATTTTTGCGCTGATGATGCGCTGGCCAAATCCGCGTAACCTAGAGGGTGGCGTGATGTTTTGGCATATGGTTGATCTGGTCTGGGTGCTGCTCTTTCCGATCATATATTTGGTGCGCTGATGGAAAATGTGATCCTAAACCGAGCCTTTATTGTGCTTTTGGCCCTGTCTGTCGGGACCGCGATTTTGACCGATATTCACCCGCAAGCGGGGACAATCTTTGTTGTCGTTGTTCTGTTGCTTTCGGGGCTAAAAGCGCGAATTATTTTGACCGAATATCTGGGCCTGCGCGCGGCCCCCGAATTTCGTCGTGGATTTACCGCATTCCTGGTCGCGTTTCTGCTGGGCGCATTTGGGCTTTATATGCTGGGTTAAGGCCGGCGTTAAGAACGGCGTGCTTTTGGCATTCCGCTCTCGTCATCTGAGACAAAAACCTTCAACTCGTTGATCTCTGAAACAGTCACCGCTTCTCGCTGAACTTCGACACCATGAGCGCGCAGATTGGCGAAAGATCGTGACAGGCTTTCAGGCTTCATGCCCAAGCGTTTCGCGATCAGGATCTTGTCGTAAGGCAGAACAAACGAACAGGGCCCTTCGTCCACCGGCGCCAGAGAAATCAGGAACGTCGCCAAACGCTGCGCGCCTGTTAGTGCCTTAAGGTTCTCAATTTCCATGACCAATTCGTGCAAATGGCTGAAGGTTGAACTGAGCATTGCAACGGCCAAATCCGGCTCTGTGCGCAGCGTGTCAAACACGATCCGGGTTTCAACCTGCAACAGCACGCTGTCTTGGACGGCTTCAACAGTGACGGGATATTTTCCGCCCTTAAGAGCAATTGCCTCGCCAAAGCTGTTGCCAGCGGAATAGACCGCCACAACCACCTCATCCCCACCCGGGGTGATCCGCGTCAGTTTTACGCAACCTTGTAAGATCACATACATAAAATTCGCAGGGTCGCCCTGAACAAACAATGTCCCCCCGCGCGGGCAGGTCGATTTGTGGCACTTCTTAAGAAGGTCCTGAAGCATCTTGTCCGGCACATTTGCGAATAAAACAGATCGCTTGGCCATTTTAAGTTCAGCTGGGCTCAGCACTTACATGCCTCCGGGCTTGGCGTTTTGGGTCAGAATGACGCATCGCTATACTATGCTTATTTGTCACAGATTGACGAAAATCAAGCCGTTAAGGGAGTTTGGCAAGTATGCTTAACTCGGATATTAACGGAGGATTACCGTGAAAATTGCGCGAACAACCTTGATTTTGCTGGCTATTTCCAGTCCGGCATTGGCCCACCATGATAAAACGCCGTTGCGTGAAGCTGTGATAGACGGGCATAGCCACGCCGTTGGAGGGGCAACAATTTGGCTTGCGATAGCAGTCATTGCCATGATTCTTGCCCTTTATGCCGTTCAAAAGTCTGTGTTTCGTAAGAAATGACTGAAACACCGAAGCAAGACCAACCGAATGAAACCGCTCCAGATCCGAGTGGCCGTTGGCCCGTTTGGGCGCTGGCTGCTGTGTGTTACCCGGTTGCGGTTGGCGCGGTTGCGGTGAATCTGTTTTTTGCCAGCTTGTTGGGACAGGCGATTGGCTGGCCCGCCATTCCCCCAACCATAGCGGTGCTTTGTGGGGTTGTGGGGGGCATACCTGCGGCCTGGATTACAGGGCGGTGGTTCCGTGGTAAAATCGACGAAGCCGAAGGCTACACCAATCCCGGAGCGTAAAATATGACCCGAGTAAAACCTGCCCGCGCGACGCGGCTGGATGAATTGCGCGAGACGTTTGGTGATCAGGCGGTTGCAGAAACGGGTCGCCGTGATGCGGTGACCGCGCTCTTTGACCGGATTGCTCCGCGTTACGACTTGATGAATGATTTGATGAGCTTTGGCACACACCGGATGTGGAAATCCACGATGGTGAAAACCGCGTTGAAGCAAATCAAAGGGCAGCAAGGCCCGATTGTGGATCTGGCGGGTGGCACCGGCGATATCGCGATGGCGATCAAAGCGGTGGACCCTATGCGCGACGTGATTGTGGCTGATGCCAGTGCGGGCATGCTGGCGCAGGCCAAAGACCGCGCAGGTATCCAGCTTGATTATCTGCATGCACCCGCCGAAAACCTGCCGCTTGCGGACAATTCCGTGGCAGGTGTGACCTTGGCTTTTGGATTGCGTAACATGACCCACCCACGCCAGGCTTTGGAAGAATGCGCGCGTGTGTTGCAACCCGGTGCGAGCCTTGTGCTGTTGGAATTCTCAAAACCCGCCCCGTGGTTTGCGCCATTTTACGCCATTCACTCGCGCTATATCATCCCCGCCCTTGGCGCCTTGGTGGCGCGTGACAAAGGGGCCTATAACTATCTCGTGGAATCCATTCGTCGCTTTCCGGCGGCGGGGGATATCACCCGTGAATTAGAGGCGTCAGGCTTTCAGGTGCGTCAGACCCGTTCGTTTATGTTTGGCGTGGCCATGTTGCATGTTGCGGAGGTTGCATGATCTCAAATGCGCCCGATCCTATGGCTGGATTGGTGTCCCGTTTGGGGCAATTGTCGCCCCCTTTGCGGTGGGTGATCGCAGCGCGTGTCAAAACGCTCAGCCTATCCTTGATGCCGGTGATCGCCGGAAGCTGGCTGGCCGCAACAATGGGCGCTTGGCGGCCAGACGTGGCCTTGGCGGCGGGTGGGGCTTCGGCGGCCATTCAGGTGGGCACCAACCTTTGGAATGATGCGGCTGACGCCAAAAGCGGTGTTGATGGGCCAGAGCGGTTGGGGCCACCTCGCCTCACCTCTCTTGGCTTGCTTGATCCGGCGCGGGTGCGTCAGGTTGCGGCGGGATCGTTTCTATTGGCGATGCTGCTTGGCCTTTATCTGGTTGCGCTTGGCGGTTGGCCCATTGTCGCAATCGGTGTCATTTCGCTGGCGCTGGGGTTTTTCTATTCGATGGGGCCACGCCCCTTGTCCGGCACCCCGTTGGGCGAGCTTTTGGTGATTGCGTTTTTTGGCGTGATTGCGGTGGCCGGAACGGTTTACTTACACGGCCAGCCTTTGACCGCGCCGGTTTATGCGCTTGGTTTGATTATGGGCCTGCCGGCTGCGGCAATCCTGATGATCAACAATCATCGGGACCGGGCCACGGACAAACGCGCCGGGCGTCGCACTTTGGCAATCCAAATCGGCGAGGCGCCCTCGCGGATTGTGTATGTTTTTCTGGTTCTAATGGCACTGGTTGGCGGGGTTTGGTTTGCTGGATGTGCTGCGTCATTTATCCCTGCCGCGGGATTGGGTATTTGGCTGAGCACCGCAATGCTTCGCACACCCATCTCTGCCCGCCTGAACCAATTGATCCCCGGCACCGCCCTGTTTCAAATCCTGCTTCTGGTCGGGGCCATGGGCGGGCAGATGATCTGTGGCTGATCCTGCCCACCAAAGTGTCTTGCAAAGATGAAAGGCCTCGGCCCTAGTTCATTGCGCCCGGACCTTTGACGGTCAGGGTGACAGGCACTTCGCCGGCCTTTTCAAAGATCAAAGTTGCCTCGACGGTTTCACCCTCGATCAACTGTTCGCTCAGCTTGATGAACATCAAATGGAAGCTGCCGGGTTTCAGCTCGACCATACCGCCTGCGGGCACGTCGATGGCGTCGACCTGACGCATGCGCATCATGCCATTGTCATGGATATGAGTGTGCAGTTCGGGGCGCTCGCAATTTGGGGATTTGAACCCAATCAGGCGGTCTGCTGTCCCTTTTGATGTGATGGTCATGAAACCGGCGCCAGCGCCAGCCATTTTAGGGGAAGCCCGCGAAAAGGCCCCTGAAATCACAAGATTGTCGGTTTCGACGTCTTGAGAGAAGGAAGGTGAGGCAAACACAAAACACGCCGCAACTGAGGCGGCGATAAATGAACGGCGATCCATTTGGATAAGATCCTTTATTTCACAGGTTATCGTATTCAATCATATTCGAATTTCATTTTTTGACCTTAACAAAAGTCAAGAAAGCGCTCGCGGAATCGTGATCAAAAAGGGGCGGATCGGGTACCGGGCACCGATCTATGCGTGCTGACTACACGCGTTTAACCGCCCGGACATGAGGACGCAAAATGATCAGCAACATTCGCAACCGCTTTGCGGCGACTGCGAGCGTTGTCACCTTAGGCTTGGCTATGACCGCAAATTCGGTCGCTGCTGATACGCTTGATGAGGTGATGGAACGCCGGGGTCTTTCACAAAAAGACCTTTTAGCCGCTGCAAAAACCTATACGCCAACTGGGGGACGCGATGAGTTTATCGTGTTCTCGTCGGGCGGTCAGTCAGGCCAAGTTATGGTCTATGGCGTGCCGTCGATGCGTATTTTGAAATACGTATCCGTGTTCACGCCCGAACCATGGCAAGGCTATGGGTTCGACGAAGAATCAAAAGCTATCTTGGAGAGCGGCAAAGTAGACGGCCGCGAACTTCATTGGGGCGACACCCACCACCCAGCAATCACCGAAACAGATGGTGATGTGGATGGTGAATATCTGTTCATCAACGACAAATCCGCGCCACGTATCGGTGTGATTTCGTTGCATGACTTTGAAACGCAACAGATCGTTGTGAACCCGATCCTTCAGTCCGAGCACGGCGGCACCTTTGTGACACCAAACTCGGAATATGTGATCGAAGCTGCCCAATATCCGGGCGTGCTGGGCCGTGGCTTTGCGCCGCTGTCTGAGTTTAACGAAAAGTTCCGCGGTGCTGTCACCTATTGGAAGTTTAACCGTGAAAAGGGCCGCATCGAGCCTGAGAATTCGTTCTCGATCGAATTGCCACCTTACTCACAGGATTTGTCGGATGCTGGTAAGCTGGTTTCCGATGGCTGGTCTTTCACCAACTCGTTCTGTGCGGAACGTTATGTAGGTGGGATCGAAAGTGGCCGTCCGCCGTTTGAAGCGGGTTGTTCGCAAGCCGACACCGACTATCTGCACATCATCAACTGGAAAAAAGCCGAAGAGGTTTACAAGTCCGGTGCTGTGACCATGATCAATGACCACCCGGTCATCAGCATGGATACTGCGATCAAAGAAGGTCTGGTGTTCTTGGTTGCTGAACCAAAATCACCCCACGGTGTTGACGTATCGCCAGACGGTAAATTCATCGTCATTGGTGGTAAGCTTGACACCCAAGCATCGGTTTACTCGTTTGAGAAAATTCAGGCTGCAATTGAAGCCAAGAACTTCTCGGGTGAAGATCCCTATGGTCTGCCGATCATCGCAATGGAAGACGCGATCCACGTTCAAGTTCCACTGGGCCTTGGACCGCTTCACAACCAGTTCGATAGCAAAAAATGTGTTGTCTACACTTCGTTGTATGTGGATAGCCAAGTTGCGAAATGGGACTATTGCGAAGGTAAAGTTCTCGATAAAATCTCGATCCACTATAACATCGGTCACCTTGTGGCGATGGAAGGTGAAACGGTTAATCCGAAGGGTAAATACCTGATCTCGCTGAACAAGCTTGCGATTGACCGGTTTAACCCTGTTGGTCCTCTGCACCCGCAGAACCACCAGCTGATCGACATTTCTGGCGACAAAATGGAACTTCTGTATGACATGCCAGTTCCATTGGGCGAGCCGCATTACGCGACCGCTATTTCGGCTGACAAGCTGAAGCCGCTGGTTCGTTATCGCTACGGCACCAACTCTCGCACCGGCGGCAAGCACGAAGGTGCTGTTCGTCCGGGTGCAGAGCGCATCGAGCGTGATGGCACCAATGTCAAAGTGTACATGACCGCGATCCGGTCGCACTTTACACCTGAGATCGTTGAAGTGAACGAAGGCGATACTGTCGAATTCATCATCACCAACTCAGAGCGTGCACAGGATGAAACCCACGGTTTCTCGGTCTCGACCTATGACGTGAACCTGTCGCTTGAGCCAGGTAAAACGGCAACTGCCAAGATCCAAGCGGATCACCCTGGTGTGTTCTCGTTCTACTGCACCGAGTTCTGCTCGGCGCTGCACCTCGAGATGCAAGGTTACCTTGTCGTGAAACCGGAAGGTTACGTCGATGAGAACGCCGAGATTGTCGAAGGCACCACCTATACCCAAGCCGACTATGACAAGCAGTTCACTGTGAACATGGAAACCCAAGCTGTTATCGACAGTGTTGTGGGCTACATCACAGGCCGGAACTTCAAAGACTTCCCAGAGGTTGTCTCGCTTGTTGAGGACGCAACTGACCAGCTGGGCTTTGCTGCCGAGGCGCAAGCCAAATCAGAAGAGCTGGCCAAAGCCGAAGATTGGCAAAACGCCACTCTGTGGGCCGGTCAATGGTGGCAGTATCAGGTGAAAGCGGCGGACATTGGTCTGCGTGCGAAAACCTTCCTGGACGAACATGGTGCGGTGAAGGTCGAGTGACCTAATCCAACCTCGTTCAAGGCAAAAGGGGTGGCGGTTCAATCGCCACCCCTAACTTCCCAGAAACACGAACAGGATGAACCGATATGCGCGCTCTTCTTTCTGCAGTTATTCTTGGCATGGCCGGGACTTTCGCAGCGCCCGCCTTTGCGGATGACGATGCCCTGAAAGCCGGTAAACGGGTCTATATGACCAAGACATGTCTTGCCTGCCACGGGCGTAACGGCGCCAAGCCGATCATGTCTTATCCGGCCCTTGCCGGACAAAATGAGAAATATTTGGTGGATCAGCTGATGATCATCAAAGAAGGCGGACGCGTCGGTACGCCTGACCCTGCCACTGGCCATCCCTATATCACGGGCATGGCGGACATCATGCACTTGCTGTCCGAAGACGACATCAAGAATGTTGCAAAATACCTGGCTGCCCTTCCTGCGGCCGCCCCCGAGGTTCTTGACCCTGCCCCTGAACAGGCGCTGCTGGATGAAGGTGCGGCGAGATATAAAAAGCTTGGTTGTAAGGCGTGCCACGGCGCAGACGGTACCAAAGCCACCAACAAAGCCTATCCCATTATTGCAGCACTTGATCGCGATTATCTGGTCCGTCAGATGACCGAAATGCGCGACAAAGTGCGCACCAGCGGCAAGTCCAAACTGATGTTCGGCGTGATCAAACGCGCTGATGACGCAGATATCGAAGCGATCGCAACTTGGCTGAGCCAAGTCGAACGCCCCAGCAAATAATCCTGAAAGGACGCGCGATATGAAACTGATGAAAACAGCCTTTTTTGCCGCAGCCATGGCGCTGGGCGCACAGGCCGCAGTGGCGGACAGCACCCACACTCCGGCGGATGGTTGGAATGAAGGGGGCGGCGAGCAAGACGAGGCGCTGCACCTGACGCCTGACATGGATAATGGTCTTTACGTGTACGAAGTCTGTTCGGCTTGCCACCAGTTGAATGGCTGGGGTCTGACCGACGGAACCTTCCCACAAATTTCGGGCCAGCACACCAACGTGATCATCAAGCAGCTCGCTGATATTCGCGCGCTGAACCGCGACAACCCAACCATGTATCCGTTTGCCTTGCCGCAGGAAATTGGTGGCTCGCAGTCGATTGCTGACGTTGCACTTTATATCTCAAAATTGCCAATGAACCCGAACCCCGGTGTGGGCGAAGGCGACAATCTTGAGCATGGTGCACAGCTTTACAAAGACAATTGTGTGAAATGCCACGGCGAAAACGGCGAAGGCAGCAATGAAAAGTTCTATCCCCGTATTCAGGGCCAGCACTACTCATACCTGGTGCGCCAATACGAATGGATCCGCGATGGCAAACGCCGCAATGCAAACCCAGAAATGGTTGAGCAGATCAAAGGCTTTACCGACGAAGACACCAAAGCGGTTCTTGACTTTGTATCGCGCATGAAACCACCAGCAGAAATGGTTGGGGACCCAGACTGGGTGAACCCTGACTTCGACTGGTAAGATCAAATTGCGGGCGGCCAATTGGCCGCCCCAACCGTCCTCGTAAAAGGCAAGGATGTCTTAGGCATGTCCCGTGAAACCACCCGTTCCGACCGTCGCGGCATCATCTACCGCGTTTTAACCGTTCTCGCCGTTGCCCTAATTGGTGCGTCCTTCTTTTCACCCGGATGGTGGGTCTCGCTGACTGCGCCCAACTATCCCGAAGCGACGTTCCCCCAAGGTATCCGGATCCTGTTTCATATGGATTCGGTGCAAAATGGCTGTGAAATTCGTGACAGCACTGAGGTTGTTGAAACCGAAGCGCTGGATTGTGTGCATGAGATGGACACGATCAACCACTATGTTGGCATGTACCCAATTGCCTCTGGCGGACCCGTAGAAAAAGCATTTTCGCCGTTCCTGTTCGCCATGCTCGGCGTGATGGCGCTGACCTTTGCGGCCCCTGGTCGCATTGTGCGCATGGTGATGGCCTTGGCTGGTTTTGGCGCCATTTCGATCTGGATGACCATGGCGATGTACGGTGAAAACGGCATCCGCCTGCACACCACAAACTACCTGTCTGGCCTTGTTGTGTCTTTGGGCCAAGATGCAAGCGACAGCACCGCCAACAGCTCACTTTCCCCTGTGGTGCAGATGCTGAAGGATTCGTTGGATGAAAGCGAAGCGGCTGAGCGCAATGAGGTGATTGCCGAGGGCGATGGCAAAGAGGCGTTGATCAAGACGCTGAAGCACGCCTATGGAATCGAACAATCCAAAATGCCGCCTTATAAGCGCGAAGCGTGGACTGGGTCGGTGATGCAGGTGTTCAAATGGCATTACGCAAAATCGCTGGCCCGTTGGTTTAATGAGCCCGAGCGCAACGATCCACTGGTTAAGCAGATGGATGGGATCGCCCAAATCCTCTATGCTGTTGTGATGGCGTTCATGCTCTTGTTGGTCTTTGCAGCGTGGTCTTTACGGTCGATCTTTCACTGGATTCTGGTGCTGGCCCCAATGGCGCTTCCGGTTGGGTTTATTGCCGAATATGCCGCCTGGCTTTGGTGGTACGGGCACAGCTTGAACTCAATGGGTGCGTTCACATTGAAGCCGTTTATGCCGACCGTGTTTGGCGACGGTAAAGTGGCGCAATTCACCACCCACTCTTATCCGTCCACTGGTTTCTTCTTGATGATGGGGGCGTCGGCGCTGTTGCTGTTGGCTGCTTTGATCCGGTTGAAACAGGTGCGTCTGGCTGGCCCGGACGCCGCACGGATGTAACCTGAGAGGCAAATAAGCAATGGCCTATATCCGTTCCATATTGGCAATGCTCTTCGTGGTGACGCTGACAATTCTGTCGGCGGCACCCACCCACGCCGGTGCGCTGCAAGACCTGATCGACGCAGCACCCGATGGTGCAGATATTGTTCCTCCTGCGGGCACCTATACCGAGCAACTTGTCATCACCCGCCCTGTTGTGATTGACGGGCGCAATGGTGTGGTGATTGACGGTGGGGGCGAAGGCACCATTGTCACGCTCGATACGGATGGGGTTACATTGAAGAACCTGACCATTCGCAACTCTGGCCGTCTGCATAATAAGGTTGACGCCGGACTGCGGGTGAACAGCAACTTTAATGTGATCCGTGATGTGACGATCGAAAATGCGCTGTTTGGCGTTGATCTTAACCAAGCCGATAACAACGTTTTTCGCCGTGTGCATATCAGCTCCAAGGACATGTCCATGGGCCTGCGCGGCGACAGTATGCGGATCTATTATTCGAACAACAATGTGGTCGAAGACAGCCTGATTGAAGAGGCCCGTGATGTGGTGATTTGGTACAGCCAAAATAATACATTTCGGCGCAACACCATCCGTAACAGCCGCTATGGTATCCATTTTATGTATGCCCATGAAAACAAGGTGGAAAACAACGAGATTTCCGACTGTGTGGTTGGGGTTTTCCTGATGTATGCCAACAATACCGTTGTGCGTGAGAACAAGATTTTGCGCGCGTGGGGGGCGTCTGGCGTGGGGGTTGGGTTTAAGGAAAGCTCGGGTGCTGTGATTGAACGCAATGACATCATCGGCAATGCCACGGGGATATATCTGGACCCGTCGCCCTGGGATCCGGACATGGACAATAACTTTAATGACAATGTGATTGCCTATAACGGCATGGGGATCGAATTCCACACCGATTGGACCGGCAACCATTTTCGTCGCAATGCAATGATGTCGAACTTTACCCAAGTATCGGTACGCGGTCGCGGCACGGCGTTGCGCGAAGGCTGGGAAGGTAATTACTGGGATGACTACGCGGGTTTTGATAAGGATCAGGACGCGATGGGCGACGTTCCGTATGAGATTTACAACTACGCGGACCGTCTGTGGATGGAGGTGCCTTCCGCCTCGTTCTTCCGTGGAGGCCTGGCCTTGGCCGCGCTTGATTTTGTTGAACGCCTCGCCCCCTTTTCCGAACCGCGCCTTTTGGTGCGGGAACAGGTGCCGATGATGGACAAAGGGGCGTTGGCCGAGGCCGTCGAAGCCCCTAAAAATGACCGCCCCAAAACGGCTTTGGAGATGTTGCAATGAGCACCGATTCCGCCCCCGAACAACCTAAGAAAAAGAGACTAACCCGCCGTGAGCTGGAACGTCGTCGGATGTTGATCCGGTCTGGTGCCGCTGGCGCTGTGGCCGTGACTGCTGCTTTGGTTGGTCTTTATCCGGTAAAGGCACAGGTGTTTGATCGCTTGCGGCCGCCCGGTGCCATTCCCGAGGATGATTTCCTCGCGGCGTGTATCAAATGCGGCCAATGCGTTCAGGTGTGCCCGGTTGAGGCCATTAAACTGGGGGATGGGGCCGAAGGTTATGGCCTTGGCGTTCCTTACATTGATGCGCGCGGTCAGGCTTGCGACTTTTCCTGTGATGCGGTGCAATGCGTTTTGGCGTGCCCGACTGGCGCGCTGTCCCATGATATCTCGGCCAAAGAAGAGGTGTTCATTGGCAAGGCCCGCTTGGCGCGCCCATCGTCGTGTTTGGCGATGAAAGGATTGGGGTTCGAAGGTCACGCCCGTGGTCAGGATTTCGCAGGCCTGTTGCGCTATGAGGAAATTGACCGCTGGACCCCCATTAAAATTGCGGATCACCCCTATGATCTGGAGCTTTGTGATCTTTGCGTGCGTGAATGCCCCATTGAGGATGCAATCTATCTGGAGCCACTGTCGGGAGACGAAGGGGATGCGCGCCACCAGCCGATCATAACGGACAAATGCGTCGGGTGTGGGGCGTGCGAAATGATCTGCCCCACCGAACCCGCCGCCATCGTAATTGACACGGAACTGAGCATTGAGCGCCAAAAAGGAGCCGTGTCATGAGTGTGAAATGGTATCTGCACAAACTGGCGATGATGTTTGGCGCCGAAGCACGTCGTCCCACCAAAGGCGAAGAAACCGACGCCGCACGTGAGATGAAAAAGTTCCAAAAAACGCCTGAGCAAACGGTTGAACGCCGCAAAATTATCCAGCACGAATTGGACTTCCCTGTTGTTAGTAACAAGTGGAAATTCGCCCGCTGGACGTCGATCATTCTGATCAACGTGATGTTCATTGTGTCCTTTGCGTGGGACGTGCAGTTGGTTGAGGGCGCGATGACCGCGTCCCGCTTTCTTGGTTTCCACATGGCGGATCCCACCGGTGCACTTCAGGTCATGCTGGCGTTCAAACAGATCATGCTGAATCTGCTGATTGGCACCGTGACGGTGATGATCATCTGGTGGTTTTTTGGCGGTCGGGCGTTTTGTTCCTGGGCCTGCCCTTACCACTTGCTTGCGGAATGGGCCGAATCGATTCACCTGTTTTTGGCCAAGCGCGGCTGGGTCAAAGACCACCCGTTTCACCGGGGCTTGCGCGTGGTCTTGTGGTTTGTCTTTATGGGTCTTGCGCTGGTCACCGGCTACACCGCGTTTGAATACATCAATCCCGTTGGCATCGTCAGCCGCGCGTTGATTTACGGCCCATCATTGGCTGTTCTCTGGGTTGTTTTCTTGCTGTCGATCGAGATTTTCTTTTCGCGTCGCTTTTGGTGTCGCTATGCCTGCCCGATGGGGCTCACATACGGTGTAATTGGCACCGCCGCACCGATCCAGATCAAATACGAACTCGATAAATGTGTGCATGAAGGGGAGTGTCGGGCGGTGTGCCTTGTGCCCCATGTGCTCGACATTACGAAAATGGGCTACGCGCAGGACACGGAAGAGTTCATCGCACCCGATTGCACCCGCTGCGGTTTGTGTGTCGATGCCTGCCCGCAAGGCGCGCTGAGCTTTACCCTTAGGGGATTGGACAAGGTGATCTGATGGGAATGATCCGCATCAACAAGCTGACCAAGCGGTTTGAAAAACGCGCGGTGCTGGACGAGCTGACGTTGTCGATCAATGCCGGCGATCGCATTGCGCTCATCGGGTCAAACGGTGCCGGGAAAACGACCCTATTCCGTTGTCTTTTGGGGCATTACCGGTTCTCCGGTGAGGTTGGGTTTGATGGCGCAGATAAAGGCCGTCGTGATCTGGACATGCTGTCACGCGTGGCGTTTGTGCCGCAAACACCACCGCCCTTGCGGATGCCTGTGGGCGAACTTTTGGGTTTTGCCGCCAAAGGCTCCGGCGCGGACCCGGCCAAAATGAATGACATTGCTGACGCGATGGGCATTGACCTGGCCGAGATCAACACCCGTCCCTTTTACCGTCTGTCTGGTGGACAAAAGCAAAAGGTGCTGGTCACTGTGGCGCTGGCGCGCGCCGCTGATCTGTTGATTTTTGACGAACCCGCCGCCAACCTTGATCCTGCCGCACGTGCTGTGTTCATCGACCTTTTGGCAGAACGGCGCGATGCGTCTATGCTGATCGCGTCGCACAGATTGGAAGAGGTCGCCCCCCTTGTGAACCGGGTGATCGAAATGGACCGGGGCCAAGTTGTGCTGGATGACAGCGTGATGGACCGCCTTAAGGCTGGGCACTTTCGCGCCTGCCGTATTGGTCTTGCCGAACCGCACCCAACCTTTGCCGCCGCCCTCGCAGAATGGGGTTTTACGGCGCAGAATGAGACTTTGTTTGAAGGGCAGATCCCTGCCGGTGACACGCTGCGGTTCCTCGGAACGCTCAGCCGTTATGCCAGCCTGGTGGATCGCCTGTCACTGGAAACCGATCCGGATGGGTCGGACGCTGGAAAGGAGTGACCCATGTGTGGATGCTCTCATAAACCCAATCGGCGCGTGGTGCTTTCAATGCTGGCCGCAGTGCCCATTGTTGCGGCATGTAAGCCCAAAAAAGAAGGCCCCGAAGATATTCGTTGGGGTCGGGAAACCTGTGAAATTTGCGGCATGATCATATCCGATCCACGTTACGCCGCCGAAGTGCGTGGCGGCCCGGACAAGCGTCTGGCGAAATTCGACGATATTGGTGACGCGGTGCATTGGCTTGATATGCAATCGTGGAAAGAAGAGCCTGACGTAGAGTTCTGGGTGCGTGATAGCAACACCGGTGAAGATTGGCTGGACGCGCGTACATCCTATTACCATTCTGGCACCGTTAGCCCGATGGATTATGGCTACGCCGCCGTACCATCCGCTGAATCCGGCGCTGTTCGATTTGACGAAATGGTCAAAGCAGTGTTATCGCGCGGTCTATCCAGCCGTTGTTTGCCTGTGGAAGAGATCGCATCGAGATGACCAATCCTATTCGCACGACCTTGGGGCATATGCTGCGCCTTGAGCTTCAGGAAAGCCTGCGTTCGCGTTGGTTTCATTTCTATGCTGCTGTTACGATCGGCTTGATGCTTCTGTTGATTTTTACGGGGGTTGCCGAAAGCCGCGTTCTTGGATTTACGGGTCTATCCCGCCTGTTAGTGACCTATATTCAGATCACTATGGCGATTTTGCCGCTGTTTATCATTGTTGTGACGGCGCGTTCGATGGTCGGGGATCGTGAGGCTGGAAATCTAGAGTATATGCTTGCCTTTCCGATCAGTTTAGGCACATGGTTTTGGGGGCGTTTTATCGCACGTCTTGCGCTGATCTTGGTGCCAGTCTTTGCTGCCCTCGCGATTGCTGCGATTTTCGGAGCAGTGAAAGGCCACGACATTCCGTGGCGCCATGTTGGTCTCTATTCCGGCTTAACAGCCGCGTTGGCGACGTGTTTCCTTGGGCTCGGATTTCTGTTGTCAGCCATCTCAAAGTCCACTGAAATTGCCCTTGGGGCGAGCTTGTTGATCTGGCTGTTGTTGGTGGCGCTTCTTGATTTGCTGCTGTTGTCGGTATTGATCAAAGCGCAGTTTATTCCGGAATTTGTGATCGGAATTGCCTTGGCCAATCCGCTGCAAAGCTTTCGCACGGCCTCGATGATCTTGTTTGACCCTCAGCTGATTCTGCTGGGGCCTGCGTCTTACGTGATCTTGGATAATTTCGGTGTGACGGGATATGTGCTTTGGGCGCTGGGTTACCCCACGGCGCTGGGCGTCGTGTTTGCGGGACTTGGATATTGGCGGTTTAGCCGATCAGATCTGGTCTAGGAAAACGGGGCGCAATTGACGCCCCATTTTCTTTAACGACCCAGCCCATTGAGCCATTCAATCGTTTCCATATCATCCCAAACGGCCTCGCCAGTGATGGTATAGGCGTGTTGTAAGTCCGGGGTCAGGATTGCAGTGGTGGGCAGATGCTCCAACCCAAGCGTGTCATGCAAATTCCGTCCGTTTCCCATGTAAACCGGCAATTCATCAAACCCGTTGTCTGTTAAGAACTTACGCACAAACCAAGGCCCCTTACGTTCAAACGCAAGGGGCAAGAACTGGATATGATCTTTGTCCAAGGCCCGCGACATGCGCACGACGGACGGCATTTCGTCTTTGCATTGCTTGCACCATGGGCCCCAAAGGCTCAGGACAACCCAGCGCCCTTGCCAGTCAGCCAAGGACACGGGTTCTTTTTGCTCATTCAGGATTTTTAGTGGCAGGGCAGATGCGCCATCGACCACCTGTACCGCGAGGCTTGTTGCCGTGGGGACCCCAGCCTTGGCCAAGACTGGCATCGCGGTTGCCGCCGCGAGTGTGGTTAGCATATGCCGCCGGGTTAAGAACATCCTATTGCTCAGCTGCGCGTATGGCCGCCTGAATATAGGCTGTGATTTTCTCGGGGTGCATGCCATGCGGAAAGCGTTTGATCAGCCGTCCGCCGGGATCGACAAAGGCGATTGATGCTGTGTGATCCACGGAATATTCTTCCGGTTTTTCAGGATCTTCGATGTGGAATTCGTAGCGTGCATTAAAGGCTTTGACCATGTGATCGGTATAGGCCTTTGGCCCGCGCAACCCGATGATGCGCTTGTCAAAGAACCCAAGATATTCGCGCAGCTCGCGGGCGGTGTCTCGGTCCGGGTCAACGGTCACAAACAGCACCGCGATGTCATTGGTGTTTTCGCCGAGTTTCTCCATCACATCCGCGAGGGTCGACAGTGAGGTCGGGCATACGTCGGGGCAGCCCATGTAACCAAAATAGACCAGCACGAATTTGCCCTGAAGGTCTTCGTCCTTCACGATATTTCCGTAGGTGTCTTCCATCAGATACCGGCGGCGATGGGGTTCAGCATCTGCCAGCATATCAGGTTCTGATGTTGCGTTTTGTGCCCAAGCAGGCAGGGCAAAGGAAAGCCCGGATAGGGCGGTGGTGATCAAAAAGGCGCGGCGGGTTTGCATTAGCATTTCTCCAGATTCCATCTTTGATTAGCTTCTGGAACCTGCCTCTGCCTTGACTTTGATCATGGAGTGTATTCGGCGCATGTCTATCTTGGGGAAACTTGGAAACCGAGGATGTATGGATGACTGATCTTTTGGCCAAATTACTGCCGCTAGGCTTGGCGCTGTTGATGTTTGTGGTCGGGCTAAGGTTGCGGCCGCGCGACATCTGGGCAGTGTTTAGAACACCAAAAGCATTGGCCGTTGGATTGGCGGTGCAAATGCTGGCTTTGCCAATCTTGGCATTCGTGCTCGGCCGCGCATTGGGATTGTCTCTTGTGATGCAGGCGGGGTTGATCCTGGTGGCTGCAGCCCCCGGCGGGGTGACGTCGAATTACATCGCCTACTTGGTGCGTGCAGATTTGGCCCTGTCGACCGGGATGACGCTGATCACCACCTTGCTGGCCAGCCTGACGATTCCCCTGATCTTAGCGCTGAGTGGAGTTGAGGGCGTAGGCTCTGGTGCAAGTTTGGCAATGCTCAGCCTCGCCATGTTGGCCGTGTCCCTTGTGCCTCTTTTGTTGGGCATGGGTTTGGTTGCGGTGTTCACGCCGATCAGTAATCGTGTGCTGAAGGTGATGGAGCCGGTCGCGCGTGTGGTATTTTTTGCGATGGTCGCCGCAACATTCATTCAGAATTGGGGGCCAATGCAGGCGAACTTGGCCGAAGTGGGCGTGGCTGTTCTTGCCCTAAACCTTGGGGCATTGACCCTGGGTTTTGGCGCCGCGCAGATTATGGGGCTATCTTGGGCGCAAGGCCGCGCCATCATGGTTGAAGCCTCTTTGCAAAACGTCGCGGTGGCTTTGTTTGTTGCGGGATCCGTCTTGGACCAACCCGCCTTGACCGTGCCAGCACTTATCTATGCCGTGGTGATGAACATCAGCGCCTTGGTCCAGATCGCCTTGCGTTCGCGTGGTGCGGCGCTGGCTGTGTAAATAAAAAGCCCCACCAGAAGGAGGGGCTTTTAAAATCTCTATCGGGTCGCTTAGATGCTTTCGTCGATCCAAGCCTGAAGGGCTGCTTTTGGAGCGGCCCCCACTTTGTTCGACACAACCTGGCCGTCTTTGAACAGGAACAGCGCTGGAATGCCGCGGACACCCATTTGCGCAGGGGCGTTCGGGTTCTCATCCACGTTTACCTTGGCGATTTTGATCTTGCCGTCGTATTCCACCGCCAGCTCTTCCAATGCCGGGCCGATTTGTTTGCAAGGACCACACCATTCGGCCCAAAAATCTACAACAACCGGAACATCCGAGTTGCGCACTTCGGCGTCAAAGGTGGCATCGGTTACGGCAACAGTCGCCATGGCAGTTCTCCTGAATTTGCATGTTGGCCTGAACCTATGAACCCACCTCGCCCACGTCAAGGCGATCATAAGCGCTATCTAACAATGCGCCCTCCAGCGGCATCAGTTTTGCGTGATAGGTCCACAGTATTTCCGCATGAATTGGGCGATTTGGATAAATCTGCATTAGTGCAGCGCGATAAGCGGCCATTTGGCGCAGCACCCCTTCTGGTGTGTCTTTGGCCTGATCTGGCACCACACGGTTGGATTTGAAATCAACGACCGTGACCGCATCTGACGTCACGATGAGCCGGTCAATAATACCCGACATGACCCGGTTGTAACCAGGCAGGCTTGCCGTGATTTCCACCTCGGCCAATGTGTCGGGGGCAAAGATATATGCCAAGTCCGGGTTGGTCAGAACGCGTCGTGCTTCGGCGAGCAGCTCGATGACTTCGGCAGCTTTTGCAACATCGTCTCCTGCGGACAAAAGCGTATGCGCATGGAGATCCCATTCCCCCTGATCATAGGCTGGCAAATGCTCGAGTAAGAGATGAAGCTGACGCCCACGACGCTTCGCGGCCTCTTCATCCAATGCCTCGGACAGTTCGCCATACAGGGCCTTGGCACCGCCAAGATCGGAGGGTGAAAGCGTGCCTAACTCTGCGACTTCTGCATCGGCGTTGGTTTGCGCCCAATGCGGTAAAGCAGTCTCTATTTCGCCCGAAGTTGATGTGAATTCGGCCTGTGCCGGGCCATTGTCCCACACGCCCACTTCATACCGCATGAACCTGTCATGTTCTGGCCCAACCGAGACACCGCCCGCTCGCTGCATCGCCTCGCGCGCCACATTATACCATTCGGTGTCTGATTTCCCGACGGTGCCGGCCGCCCCCATAATCAACCATTGCTCCGCTCGGGTCATGGCGACATATAACAGCCGTGTCATTTCTTCGTCTTGGGCCTGTTTGTCTCGCAGCTGTGCGTCGATCACTGGTGGGGTGCGATCGGCGCTGGGGGGCTTCCAAATGGCGTGTCCGCCGTCCAGCTCAAGGATTTCATCGCGGTTCAGACTGCGGTGCTGGGCCATATCGGGCATGATCACAATTGGGGCTTCCAGCCCTTTAGATCCATGCACGGTCATGACGCGGATTTGTTGGCCGACCATATCCATCTGTCGCTTAATCGTGACTTCTTCTGCGGCCAACCAAGTGACAAATCCGGTCAGGCTGGGGGTTTCCAACCGTTCATATCCCAAAGCTTGGGCTAGCAAGGCGTCAATCCCATCTTCAGCCTCTGGTCCCAAACGCGCCAACAGTCTGCGCCGTCCGTCAAACCGGGTCAGTACCCGTTCGATCAGCTCATAAGGTCGTAGAAAATCCGCCTCATCACGTAGCGCGGTGAGCATGGCGACAATTTCGGGGTAGATCTCTGCCTGATCACGTAAAGCCCGCCAAAGATAGGTGTTTTTTCCACGAGGATGCGCAAGGCGAAACAGGTCATCTTCGCTGAACCCAACCAAAGGCGAGCGCAGTACGGCGGCCAGTGATAAGTCATCTTCGGGGGTCGCTAAAAAGGACAAAAGGGCGGTCAGATCTTTTACCGCCAGCTCGCCACCAATCCGCAACCGATCGGCCCCGGCAATAGGCAGGCCTTCTTGCTTGCAGGCGCGGATGATCTCATGAAAAAGCTCACTCCGCTTGCGCAATAGCACAAGGAAATCGCCGGCATTCGCAGCACGTGATTTTCCATTTTCCGCTGGAAGAGGCTCTGTTTCGATGATCCTTCGAATTTCACGTGCCACCTTACGCGCCATCTGAACGCGGTGATCTTCTGCGCTGAGTTTATCCACCGGATCAAACCAATCGCGGTCTTCTTCAAACTTCACCGGTTCGATTACGGGCCACAAATCCACCCGCCCCGGCTTGTCGAAAAATGCACGGTGCTGAAAACTGTCACCAAGCCCGCCGAAGTCCGCCAAAGCATGGTCTACAAACCCCAAAATGGCTGGGGAGGAGCGGAATGAGTATTCCATTGGAAGGTTTTGAAACGGCTTGCCAACCTGCGCTAATTTCTCGCGAAACGTCTCGCGCATCCGCTCGAACTCAGCGGGTTTGGCACCTTGAAATGAGTAAATAGATTGCTTCGGATCCCCGACTACAAAAACCGTGCGGTTTATATCGTCGCGTGCCCCCAACCCGCTGGTGAATTCTCGCGAAAGATTGTCAATCACCCGCCATTGCGCGGGGCTGGTATCTTGGGCCTCGTCCACCAAAATGTGGTCAATGCCGCCATCAAGGCGATACAGCACCCATGCGGCCACGGCGGGATCCGTCAAAAGATCGCCCGCTTTGGTGATCAGGTCATCAAAATCAAGCCAACCACGAAGCTGCTTTGCCGCCTCATATTGGGTCACAAAGCTTTGCCCAAACGCATAAAGCGCGGCGGTACGGCGGGTCGATGCCAGACCTGCGCGAAGGCCCCGTGCATCGGCAATGCGTTCGTAAAGCGCATTGAGTTGCGGCATCAGGTCGGCCAGTACCTCTTTGCGCAAGGTGGCGCTTTGCGGAAAGCTGTTTACCTTCGCACCATATGGCGTTTTGGTCTTTTCGCCGGCCAGAAAAACCGTCTCGCAAATTCGCAGATCTTCCATGCCTAAACGATCTGGATTCACTCTTTTCAGACGGGTTAGAGCCGAAATATCGTTTTTTGATCCATTCGGAAGTGCTTCCATCAGCCTGCGGATGAGCGTCGGGTCGCCCGGCCCAAAAGCGCGTGCGAGAACCTGATCGTCGGTCAGGGTGGCGGGGATATCAAGCCAACTGCGAATGGCATCTTCATCTATGGGGGACAAGAATTGGGTGCGGTTGCTGGCGATGTCGCGGGTCAACCCGTCAAAATCCTCAGCGGTGTAAAACTGCGCTAAACGCGCCACCCGTTCGGGGTCATCCATCGCCATCCGGTCAACAATTTCGGCGCGCAGAAATTTGGCGGCGCGGTCATCCATTTCGCTAAACTGTGGGGAAATTCCTGCTTCCATCGGAAATTTCCGCAGCAAACCAGCGCAATAGGCATGGATTGTCTGAATTTTCAAACCACCTGGTGTTTCAATGGCGCGGGCAAAGAGGCGGCGTGCCTGAGGCAGGTCCAAATGGGCAACCGGAATTCCAAGTTCGAGCAGCGCCTCTTTCAGGGTGGGGTCGTCTTTCATCGCCCATTCGCCCAAACGCTGAAATAGTCGGTTTTGCATCTCGCTGGCGGCGGCTTTGGTGTAGGTCAGGCAGAGGATGTTTTGCGGGCTGACGCCGTTCAGCAACAGTCGCGCAACCCGGTCGGTCAGTACACGGGTTTTGCCCGACCCGGCATTGGCGGACAACCAGGTAGAGCTTGCTGGATCTGCGGCATCAATTTGCCGTTGGGTGGCTTGGTCAAAAATCATTTCCCGACCTCCTGCACAAATCCATCTTGGCTTTCGTCCCACTCCCCAAAGCGTGCGAGGTGATCGTAATCCCCTTCAAAGCGTTCTTGCTGCATCGCGCGCCGGGACAAATACCCTTGATTTTCTCTGGAATAGGCACTGATAAGTTGTTCCAGTTCCAATTTGATGTCGCCGATTTCGGCGGAGCTTAGCATGATCTCACTCGTCACAGGCGTTGACCCCAAACCGATATAGGACACATGGCTCACGGGCGCTGCGGGAAGGTTGTTAAACCCACCGGCCACCGCCATCACGGCTTCAAGCAACAATTGCTTGTCGAAGTATTTTTGTGCTTTCTCTGTCGGTGGGCTGCCCGTTTTGTAATCGTAAATACGCAAGTTTCCGTCGTGGTCGCGGTCAATTCGGTCTGCGGTTCCGGTGAGCGTAAAGCCAAGATCGTCTAACACCATCTGGCCTCTGATCTCATTTGCAATATTGTCTGAAACCGTTCGACGTTTTTCCTCTTCCGCAATAAACCAATCCGCCACGCGGGCCAGTTTTGCGTGCCAAAGGGCGCGTGTGGCGGGCCATGGCGCGTCTTTCGCCAAAACGTCACTGGCCACCGCCAACAGCCGGATTTTTGCGTCTTCCGGCCCTTCATCATCGGGGCGCTCGGTGATGAAACGGTCAAGTACATTGTGTAATACGGTGCCGCGCAATGGTGCATCTGGGTTTTGATGCAGAGGGCGCAAGGGGCGCAGTTTCAACACTTGTTCGGCGTAAATTGCATAAGGGTCCCGGATCAGTTTGGAGATGCGCGTGACCGAGAGTTGATTGGGGCGCGCCGTCAAAGGCGGGCAAGGTGCGGGCCGCTTTTCAGGCGGAGTAGAGACTGATGGGGTTTCAATCTGCTTGGCCAAATTGACCCAAACTTCCCCGCGCGCGCGCATTGCAGCCAATGCCAGCGCGCCGTCTTGCGACATCCCACCCAGAAGATTGGTCAGGCGGTTGATCCATCGCGAGGCGATTGTTTCGCTTTCGTCATTACGCGCTGCGCGGGTGATAAACACACGCTTGGCCGCGACAGCTTGCTGAAAATCATGCGCAGACAGGCCGATGCGACGTTCGGGTAGCAATAGGCCAGCATCTTGGCGCATTTTTCGGTTCATCCACGGATCTGGTGCCGGGACTTCTGGCCAGCTTCCTTCGTTAAGACCCGCCAGGATCACGGTTTCTGTGCCTTGAACGCGGGCCTCAAGCGTGCCCCAGAACATGACGCCTCGATGCGGCGTGTTCGGGTCGCGCACTTCGCCTTTGTTCAGAACGGCGGAAAAGAGGCTGGCATAGTCTTGTGCCGCCATCTCTCCGCCAAACTCAGCTTCGTTTTGCAGCTGAATGATGTGCTTTAGCGCCTCACGACCGGCGGCTTTATCCCATAGCCCCCCGGAACCATGCCCAATCGGTCCTGCCGCGATGGATTCTGTCAGCATAATATGACGCTCCACCCATTGCTCCAAGGGTTGTGGTTGTGTCGTATCGGAGCGGAAAAGGCAGGTGTTGAGCCACGCTATCCACGCGTGAAAAGCGGGTTCCATTTCGCGCCTATTTGCCCATTCAGACAAAGCTTCGGGTGTGGGGTAGGGCAACCCGCGACGCAGCACTTCAAGCTCCAGATCGCGGGTCCACCGCAGGTGATCTCCACGGCCTTCGCAGCTATGGGTCAGGGGGTGTTTCAAAATTGCCAACAGTGCATCGCTGGTCAGTTCACGCACAAATAAGTCACTAACATGGCGCAAAAGACGACCGGGGGCGGACAGGGCAAGGGGACGTCCGGCGCTGTCATCGGGTTCAATGCCCCAACGATCCAGCGCCGCGGTGACCTGACGGGTTAGGTTCCGGTCTGGTGTAATCAGGGCAATCGGGATTTTCCGCTCGACCGCATCGCGCAGAACCATCGCGATGGCCAAGGCTTCTTGCCTGGGGGATTGTGCCTCGATCAGGGTTAGGTCTTGGGTCGCGTCTTGCACCCCTTGAAAAATGGGCCCTTCAGTTTGCCACTGATCCGTCACTGGCGCAGGGCGCATTGCCAGAGAGATCAGCCGATTTCGGGCCGGGTTCGGTGCGGCGGTTGTCGCCCATGGGCGGATGTCTTGGGGGGACATATTCAGCGCGCGCGACAGGGCCGCAAATCGGTATTGCGGATGGTCCTCACCTTGCAATGCATCTTCTAGCTGCGCCCATGCTGCATGGGGCATGTCACTGTCAAAACCGGGCAAAATCACAGCCCCCTGGGGCAATTTCGCAACGGCCTGCATCAGTAATCCGGTGGCCCCGCGTGACCCGGTGGACCCGGCGATGATCACGGGATGGGTTGGTGGTTGCGTTGCCCAGCGGGTCACCAGCCGTTCAATCACCTGGCGTTGCCGCCCTTCGGTGTCGGGATGGGTTTTGGCCGTGTCGCCCAAAAAGCTCTCGACCAGGGATACAAATTGCAATGCGCGTTGCCAGTGACCCGACTGATCTTCGACATTCAGTGCGCGGATCACGCTTGGTGTTACCCCCTCGCCCTGCATCTCGTCCATCAACGCCGCAAGGCTGTCTGCCAAGTCAAAAACCGAAGTTTTGGGCGCGAGATCTGGTTCTCTTTCTATCAAACGCGCGACCAGTTGGGCCAGTTCCAACTGACGTCGTAAGGGGGGAACGGCAGGGGGCAGATCGGACATCGCCAGGTCGCGACCAAGATCCCCTAAGACCCGAATGCGTGGCAACAGCCGGGCGTTTCCATCTAAAAACAAGTGGCGCACGCGTCGTTGCATGCGTTGTGTGTTCACATATATCTCCACCTGCGCCATGGCATCAGGTTCCAGGTGAGACATGCGTTCCAACAACCCGCTGACCACTGATTTTGGGAAATCTACGCCGGGGGGAAGGGCAAAGAGGCGAGGGGAGGTGCTAGGCTCAAACATTTGTTTCAAGTAAGTTTTCTGCAAGTTCAATTCCACCTGGGTGACCAACGTCGCACCAATGCCCATCGTGTAAAATACCAAACATGCGGCGCTGATCGAGTATTTGCTGCCAAATATCCCACATTGAAAAACAGGTTTTGTTGTGATGCGCCAATAGGTCAGTTTTGATGATCTGACACCCTGTATACACAAGCCCCTCTCCGCGTGTAAGGCGGCCAGCTTCGTCTAAGATAAAATCACCGTTTCGGGTATATCCGATTGCATTTTCGCGTGGAACCAAGGCCATCAGGGCATCCATTCTTTCGGGATCCCAGGCTGCTTTCAGTCGCGTTATCGGGTTGCTCCCTGTCCAAACGGCGTCGGAGTTCAGCGTAATGACGGGGCCATCCCCCAACATCGGCAAGGCTTTTTTCAACCCACCGCCGGTCTCTAAAATCTCGTCACGTTCATCGGATATTGCAATGCCGTGCGGCGCGAGGTGCGTGATCATTTGGTCTGGCAAATAATGCACATTGGCCACGATTTTTCCGATCCCCGCGCTGGTGGCTAAAGCAATCGCATGGTCGATCAATGGGCGCCCGGCCACTGGGATCAATGGTTTGGGGCGGTCCGAAGTTAAGGCACCCATCCGTGTTCCAAAACCGGCTGCAAATATCATTATGGCGTTGGGCATGGGGTCCTCAGGCGGGTTAGAAGGTTATCATCTGGTGGTGGCAGCAATGCGTTTAGCGTGCGCTTAAGGGGGGCGAGTTTCGGATGCGCCAAATCCTCTTGCAACATGCGCCAAACGCGGGGAATGAAGCTGACATAACCCGGTTTTCCCATCTGTTGCGATAATCGTGCAAAGACGCCTAAAATGCGTAGGTTGCGCTGTATTGCAACGACGGCGGCGGCATGGGTTACATCTGCCAGTTCCTGCTGGGTTTGGGACGCGTATCGGGACAATATGGCCTGTGACAGCTCCCTCGAGACGTCACGCCGCGCGTCGCGGGTCAATGAAATCAGGTCGTAGATTGGGTGGGTCACCACGGCGTCCTGAAAATCCAGAAGTCCAACGCGCGCGTGCCCCGAGCGCTCCGGCAACCAGATTAGATTTTCTGCGTGATAGTCGCGCAAGGAAAGAACCGGGGGCCGCGCCGCGGCCGCAAGGGCGGCTTGCAATTGATCCATCGCCGTCAGCGCACCATCATCAAGAGAATGACATGGATCCGGGCGATACCATTGAAAGGCAACATCCGTTGCGCGGGCCATAATGCACGGATCAAAGGTGGGAATATTGGCTGGAGGGGGAGCGTCATGCAAAGGTTTAAAAACGTCAATTGCTGCTGAATAGAGCCTTATTTCAAGGGAGGGATCTCTGTCAGCTTCCCGCGCAAACACGGCGTCACCCAGGTCTTCCATCAAGATCAAACCATTAGGAACGTCGCTTGCGAAAATCTCGGGCGCTGATAATCCCAATCCACGCAAATGCGCCGCAATTGAGATAAAGGCCAAGATTGCCGCCTGAGTTCCGGTTGCGTCATCCATCAAGATAACGCGCGTCTGTGGTTGTGTGATCCGCTCATAGCGGCGGGCAGAGGCATCCCCGGCCAAAGGTGCGCGGTTGGCTTTTGTCAAGCCATTTTCCGCCAGAAAAGATGAAATGAGATCGGCGCGCATCACGGCAGCGCCTGTTTGACGCGGGCGGCCCAGTTTGCGTTTGGTGCATCAAATCGCGCCATACGCTCGCCTTCTGTATCGGTTGTGGAAAACGTAATATGAAGTGCGGCTTGCGGAGTCAGGCTGCCCAATCGATCAGGCCATTCCACCAGACAAATGGCGTCTTCAAATGCGTCGATTAAGCCAAGCTCATCCACCTCATCCGGATGGGTCAGGCGATAAAGGTCTGCGTGCCAGATTTCATCTTGGCCATCCTCATAGGTTTGGACCAAAGTGAAGGTTGGTGACGGTACGTCTTCGACCACCCCTGCCAAAGCCAATCGGGTCTGAATTAATGCGCGCGCAAAATGGGTTTTACCGGCGCCAATCCCTCCCTCAAGTAAAATCACATCACCCGGCCCCAAAAGAGGGGCAAGGGCGGCAGCGAATCGGGCGGTTGCATCGGCGCTGGAAAAGGGATGGTCGGGCAGATCTGGCACAGTCATGACGCGAATATGAGCGGGCACCGCGTCCTTCGCAAGCCTGATTGCTCAATTGATCTGATCTAAGGTCAAACCAGGCAGATCAGGCCGGGTCACACGCGCGAGATGGCAGAAATTTTTGGTGCATTTTTGGTGTTGCTGGCTGCTGTACCGCGTTTTTTGGGCGAGTCTGGCAATTCAGACGACGCGACAAAACTGACCATTGTGGCACCTCGCACCATAGGCTTGATCTGGCAAAGAACAGAGCGGCCGTTGAGCAGGTTAAACTCTTCGCTCCAACTGCTGCGGTTTTCGACATTGGCCACGCTGGTTTGGATGCGGTCCCAGATATCAGATGGGCGGCATTTGTGGCGCCATGTCATGCAGGCATCAGACACTGTTACGTCCATCAGGCTGGTTTCGGGATCACTGCCCCAAAGTGCGCGGTAAGCTGCATTTGACATGGCAAGCGTTCCACCGGGGGCAAAGACGGCGATCGCCTCGCTCATACAATCCAGTGCGGATTGACCCATTTCAAGCTCAGCCCGGAACCGGCGCGTCAGCGAGACTTCGGCGGTGATGTCTTCAAACAAAAACGCCACAGCGCCTTCGGGGTGGGGGCGGCCGGACACACGATATGTCTGACCAGATGGCAGCGACCAAGTTTCTTCATAGGTGCCATCACGCGCGGCGGCTTCAAGTTCCGACATTTGCTGGCGCCAGGATTTGTAATCCTTGGGCTCTGGCATCATGCGTTTTTCGCGCAGATGGTCGAGAAAGCTGAACAGCGTCGGTTTGCCCACCAGAAACGCGACCGGAAGCGATACCAAATCGGTGAGTGCTGGGTTAAAGAGCGCGAGCTGACGTTTGCGATCAAAAATGGCCAAACCAATGGGAAGATGCGCAAAAGTCTTGGTCAGAGTGGTCACGAATTCTGACAGGCTGCTTTCCGCTTTGACAAGACGATCGACGGGCACGGCTGTGACCACATTTTCATCGCCCAACATCACCTCGTGCAATTCGAACCACTGGCGCTGGCCATTTGGGCCACCGGGCAAGGCCGCGCGACGGGGGTGGTCGTTGTTTGATGCTTCAACCAGCTTAGGTTTTTCGAACAGCTTCCGTGGCGGCCAAGAGGTGACGGTCTCGTCAGGCTGAAGGCTGTCGGCCAGCTCCAGATAATGACGGTTGGCCCAAGTGATGGTCTTGTTTTCGTTTTCACGCCAGATCAAAAACGGCAGCTGTTCGGTGGTGGAGCGCAGGGTGGAAACCTCGTCCTGTAACGCGTGCATTTTGTGGCGATCAATGCCGGATGTGGCGGTGTCTTCGTCCAGAAACTCGATCCGGGCCAACCCGTCATGCCAGCGCGCGCGCAGGCGACAGGGGCGATCCTTGGAGCTGAGATCCACTTCGCCGAATTCCGCAAGTTCTGCCATACGGTTTTCGAGGTCGGGGAAATAGCCGCGCAGCATGTGGGACAGTTGTTGCCAGTCGGACGCGCCTGTTGGCTGCTCGCCGGATTGGATCATCTGCCAGCCGCGTTCGGTGGCATCAATGAGCTTTTGGTCATCAAACAAAAAGATTGCTGTGTTGCGTTCAATATCTGCCTCTTGCCCCAAGGGGGTGCGCCGGCGTTTGCCAGCCAATGACAGCGAGAAGAGAGCGGCAAGCGCGATGCAGAACGCAGTCAGCACCAAGGCCGCAGCCATGAGTGTGTTTAGCATTTTTCCTGTCCCAAGATCGGGTGTTTACCCTGATCAACCCTAGGGACATGAAGGTTAACGAACGTTTAATCAGAACCATAAAATTAAGGGTTTTTTGTTATTCTATTTGGATATTTTCACCTAATCCCTGCATGTTCTCTTTCCGTTCCAGCGCGGGATCGTTTCGGTCCCAACTGACTTGAACAATGGCCCCGGACTTTTCACGAGGATGAGGGCGGCCGGTATATGGCTCGGCGCCGTTGCTAAAATTTAACGCCGCCCCGGTGCGCTCCAGCAAGGTTTTGGCGATGAACAGCCCCAGCCCCATGCCTTCATATTCCTTGCGTCGCGCCCGGTGTGGGTCCGGGGCGCGGCGGCGAATAAACGGATCTCCGATGCGGTCGATCATATGCGGGGCATACCCGCGCCCATCGTCAATCACCCGAATGGTGATGGAGCGATCGGTCCAGCTCAGGTCGATCCACACGGCGGTTGACGCGAAGTCCACAGCATTCTGGATCAGGTTGCGTAGCCCATGAATGATCTCGGGTCGCCGCGCCATGACGGGTTGTTCATGGGCAAAATTGCCGGGGTCGTTGATCGAGATCGTAATGTCTTTGCCTCGGTCCATATGCGGTTCAGCGGCGGCTTCGACCAATGCGGAGAGCGGTACAAACCGGATATGCATATCGTCCTTGCCCGCCCGCCCCATGGAGCGCAGGATGTCGCGGCACCGGTCCGTTTGCTGGCCAATTAAACGCACGTCTTCGATCAGTTCGGGTTGGCCCTCCAGCTCCTCCGCCAATTCGGATGAGACCAGTTTGATCGTGGCAAGGGGTGTTCCCAATTCATGCGCGGCTGCCGCGACGACACCGCCCAGATCTGTCAGTTTTTGTTCGCGGGCCAATGCCATCTGTGCCGCCAGAAGCGCTTCGGACATGGATTTAATTTCCGACGAAATCCGGCGCGTATAAAGCCCAATAAAGCCGATCGACACCACAACGGCGACCCAGAATCCAAAGACAAAGATCTCGGGCATGCGTAGGGAAAATCCCATTTGGGTTTGCAGGGGCAGGTTGAAGTCAGCCACAAATGTAGTGGCGGCAATTGCGGCCCCGCCGACAATCATGGTGGCCCGCGATGACAGCGCCGTTGCGGCCACCGTCACGGGGGCCACAATCAGCACCATAAACGGGTTGTGAAGCCCGCCGGTCAGAAACACCATGAACGCCAATTGCAAAGTATCAAACAGCAACCACCCCGTTGCCTGTCGCTCATTCAAACGTGTGTTGCGCGGATAAATCGTCAGCGCCACGAGGTTGGCGATTATCCCAAGGCCAATCGCCACGGCGGCGAGCCCAAGGTGGATATCAAGAGAAAAGAACTGAATCGCGACCAGGATTGCCGTTATCTGGCCCAACACAGCCGCCCAGCGCAGCACCACCAAAGTGCGCAGCCGCACCCATTGCGCTGCGACCGGTGACGACGGCGATGGGGTCAGCATTGGCGCGTTGCGGTCAAACATTTGTGATCCGTCCTTGCTGTGCTTGGCCACAAAAGGGGTTGCGGCATCCTGAACTCTTGTTAGTCCTGCCAGAACGCGCGATCAATGCCCTGTGGGGCTGATAAGACGACCCTGGTATGTTGGAGAAGACCGATGATGCGAACCTATGCCGCAAGTGCCGCTGTAGCTGTTACCGCCTTTATTGGGGTCAGTTGGTATATGACCACCGGGGGAGAAGATGCGTTTGCGCAATGTCGCGGTTCGGCGATTGGAACTGGTACTGCGTCGATCGGCGGGCCATTTGAGTTGACCGATGAGAACGGCATTGCGGTCACCGACAAAGACGTGATCACCAAGCCAACGCTGTTATATTTTGGATATACCTTCTGTCCCGACGTCTGCCCGCTTGATAATGCACGCAACGCAGAGGCGCTCGATCTGTTGCAAAATGCGGGATATGACGCGCAAATGGCGTTCATTTCCATTGATCCGGAACGGGATACGCCCGAACAAATGCGCGAATTCACCGACTACCTGCATCCGGATATGATTGGCTTGATAGGCACGCCCGCCCAGGTGCGCTCCGCCAGCAAGGCCTATAAGACCTATTATCGCAAGCAAGAGGGTGACGACGAATATTACCTCGTGGATCATTCGACCTTCACCTATCTGGTCACACCCGAAAACGGTTTTCTTGAGTTTTTTAAGCGTGATGATACCGCGGAGGATATGGCCAAGCGGGTGGGCTGTTTTATTGATGCTGAGGGGTAATCCTGTGCGAATTGCACTGCACGCATAGCTGATAACGCTGCGTTGAATTTGACCCGAGGCGCGCTAAGCCCTACGTATATTCAGAATATTGCAAGCGACCCACAGATAAACCCGAGGGGGTGCCATGGCTGATCAAGACCTGAACGAGATTGGCGAAGATAAATCGCTGCTTTTGGTGGATGATGACGAACCGTTCCTGCGCCGCCTTGCGCGCGCTATGGAAAAACGTGGGTTTGAACCGGAAATGGCTGGTTCCGTCGCCGCGGGAAAAGCCATCGCAACAGCCCGTCCACCGGCATATGCCGTGGTGGATTTGCGGCTAGAGGATGGCAATGGGCTGGATGTGGTCGAGGTGATCCGCGCCAAACGTCCAGATGCGCGCGTCGTGGTGCTGACCGGATATGGTGCCATCGCCACCGCTGTCGCCGCCGTGAAACTGGGTGCAAATGACTATTTGTCCAAGCCAGCAGATGCCAATGACATCACAAGCGCGCTTTTGGCCAAGCCGGACGAGCTTCCTCCGCCCCCGGAAAACCCAATGTCAGCAGATCGCGTGCGTTGGGAGCATATTCAGCGTGTGTATGAGCTGTGTGATCGCAACGTGTCAGAAACCGCGCGTCGGCTGAATATGCACCGCCGGACGTTGCAGCGCATTCTGGCCAAGCGCAGCCCGAAGTAACCGGTATGCGCGCGGGTCTCTGTCTTACATTGATCTGTTTGTCGGGGTGTCTCTCGTCACCGGCACCTTCGCGGGCACCACTAAAAACGGGTGTAACCGTATATCCGGACGCACAGGGTCTGGCCATTTCACCTGTGGGTCAGCGTATTGATTTCGGGCGGTCCCCAAAAGGCGTGTTGCCCGCGCTTGATCGCGAGCTTGGTGCACACCGCGCCTTGCCGCTGACGCATTGCCCCACCGGCGTCGCTGCACAACACCAATGGGGCAAGCTTGTGCTGACCTTTACGGGTGAGCGGTTTGTGGGGTGGCGCAAGGACGGTCAGAGACAGGGAATGACCTGCACGTCCTAAGGCTTCCCCAGCCCTGTGGGCGTTTGAACTTTGGGCGGGCCCAATCAACCTGAGTTTCCAAGTGATCAGCCATATCAGACATGTGTTTTGCGGTCTTGGATGGTGTGGAAACACGTGTCGCGACGGCAAAACTATTTGCAAGTATGTTTAACATGGGTGTGCCCTCCTTTTGGTTCACTTGATCATTTGCGCTTGTTCTGGCGGAAAAATCCAATCAGTATGATTTCATAACTGTTAGCCAAACTTACATTGGGGGGCCGCGTGGACTGGAAAAATATCCCATCCCTTTCGGCCTTGCGAGCCTTTGAGGCGACCGCACGCCTGGGGTCGTTTTCCGCGGCGGCGCGGGATTTGAACGTGACCCATGCGGCGATTGCCCAGCACGTGCGCGGGCTTGAGGCGGAGTTTGGTCAAGAGCTGGCGCACCGTGTGGCAGGCGGGATGGAGCTGACCGATGCCGGGCACACCCTTGCACAGGCGTTGGGCGAGGGGTTCGGCAGCATTATGCAGGGTGTGGATGCGCTGCGCCATGCCAAGGAAGCGCGCCCGCTTCGGGTAACACTTACCCATGCCTTTGCCGAGAACTGGTTGATGCCCCGTCTTGGAGAGTTTTGGCTAAAGCACCCGGACATCCCCATCACGTTTGTCCCATCAAAGGGCACGGTTGATCTGAAGCGGCAGGGGTTTGATCTTGGATTGCGGTACGGTTCTGGCGCATGGCCCGGTCTGAAAAGCGAGCTTTTGGTGCCTGCGCATTTTATGATTGTGGGACGGCCAGAGTTGCTGAAAGACGTGCCAAGCGGAGATCCGAAAGCTTTGCTTTCTCTGCCTTGGTTGGTGCATGAAGATTGGCCAGAACAAGACCTTTGGATGAAAGAACTTGGCATCTCGAGTGAGACTGCAAAGGTCACGGGATTTGCGACCACACCGATGACCAAGGCGGCTGTCTGTGCGGGGCTGGGGGTGTCTGTGCAAATGCGCCCGATGATCGAAGAGGATCTGGAAACAGGTCGATTGATGGCCCTTCGCGAGCTTCAGCAAAGTGATTTGGGTTATCATATCATCACTGCACCGGGGGCGATGTCAGACGGAGCCCGTCTTTTCATTCGCTGGCTGAAATCGACGGTTTAGCTTTGGGATATGTCGAACCGCTTACGGGTTTTGTCGACAAGGGTTCCATCAGATAGTTTGAAGCCTTTTAGGGCGGAATAGTCTCTAAACTCAAGGCCGGAATAATAGGTCAACCCCGGAACATTATCCGTGCGAATGGTGGCGTCCACAGCAATCACATGTGCCTTTGTGGCGGCCTCTCTTGTGGCCCTCCACAATGCTTGACCAATCCCGTGCCCTTGCAAACCGGGGCGTACAAAGGTGGCGATCACAGCCCAGCGATCTGGTAGGTATCCGGGGCCTTGCCAGTTTGGGTCGGACCAAACGAGGGATTGAAATCCAACCACCTCACCCTCAAGTTCAACCACTGTGGCACAGATGTTGTTTTTTGGCGCGATGTAGTGGTCATCCATCCGGCTGGCATCAAAGGGATTGCGATGCCCTGTGGTTGACCCTTCGCAGATGATTGGGTTCAACACGGCGCACATTGCCTCTGCGTCGGATGCAATGGCCGGGCGGGGTATGACGCTCATACATTTTTCTTCAAATCAAAGCGTTTGCGGACAAGACCCGGCTCGGATGAATAGGTTTGAAATCCCATAGCAGAATAATACCCTAGCCCGCGGTCATTGTCAGACCCAATCGCGGCCTCAATCGTCTCTATTCCATTGGTTAGAGCCGCTTTTTGACTTTCTGAAAATAGAGCGCGCCCAATGCCACCCCTTCCGGCATCTAAGGCAACATAGGTGCCGATTTCACCCCAGCCAGCGGGGGTGTTATAAGGGTTGCCTTCGCCGGGCAGGATCAGGGATTGAAAGCCGACAAGGCGGCCAGTTTCGTCTTCTGCGACAGTGCACTGAACGTTGTCCGGATGGGTGATGTAGTACTTCAACATGTGCTCTGCATCACCGCGTCGTGCGCTTTTCCAACTTTGTAGAATGGGGATGATCAACGCGCTCATCCCATCGGCATCTTGCGGCGTGGCTTGGCGTGTTTTGATCATAGGTTTTCCAGTAATTCTTCGTGCCGTGCAGTGAAGGCTTTGCGCACGTCAAGCGGCGGGCGCAGGTGAATGTCGAGGCCCCGGATGATGTCAGGATCAGGGATGCCAAACAGCTTGTTGGATTCCTCAACCGAAAACCCCGCGATCTGGGTCGCCTCCAACCATGCCGAGATCTTGTCCGCGCGTTTAATCGCCTTTTTGATCGACACAGGCGTTTTCGCCGGAAGGCCAAAGCGCACGTGGATTGCGGTGGTTAACCGCTCATCCAGCTCGCCGTATCCTTCACCAACCGAAGCTTTGACCGGGGAAATCATGTCGCCGATCACATATTCCGGGGCGTCGTGCAGCAGGGCCGCCAACTGCCATTTCACCGGAGCTTTGGGGTAAAGGCGCGTGTACAATGCCTCGACCAATAGCGAATGCTCGGCAACGGAATAGGGATAATCCCCATGGGTCTGCCCGTTCCAGCGCGCCACAAATGCAAGGCCGTGGGCAATGTCCTCAATCTCGATATCCATCGGCGTTGGGTCCAAAAGATCCAACCGACGCCCAGACAGCATTCTTTGCCAAGCTCTTGGTTTTGCCGCCATTCTATCCTTACTCCATGAGTTGACGAGGCGGTTTCGCGCCGCGATCTGCCCGTTATAGACAGCGTCATCGCATACTCGCCACCTAGAGAGAAGAGATCAAGCCACCGGACAGTTTGGTCCCCTCGCAAGATCCCCACAGGCTTGGGCGGTGGAAGTCCGATTTTGGCCCCTTACATTGCGTGTTAACACTGGGGATGCTAAGGCTCCGGTGAAACATGTTTTGCTATGGAGGTCCCGGTGACCCAAGATTACATCGTCAAAGATATCGCCCTGGCCGAGTTTGGCCGCAAAGAGCTGGATATTGCTGAAACCGAAATGCCGGGTCTGATGGCGCTGCGCGAAGAATATGGTGAAGCGAAGCCGCTGGCCGGGTCGCGCATCGTTGGGTCGCTGCACATGACCATTCAAACTGCAGTTCTAATCGAAACGCTGGTGGCGCTGGGCGCCGATGTGCGCTGGGCGTCGTGCAACATCTTCTCGACCCAAGATCACGCAGCGGCGGCGATTGCGGCGGGCGGCACACCTGTGTTTGCGATCAAAGGCCAGTCGCTGGAAGAGCATTGGGATTACCTTGATCGCTCGTTCATGTTCCCCGAAGGCCCAAACCTGATCTTGGACGATGGCGGCGACGCGACATTGTACATCCTCTTGGGTGCGCGCGTTGAAAACGGCGAAACAGATCTGATTGAGACCCCAACCTCGGAAGAAGAAATCGCGGTCTTTGCACAGATCAAAAAACGCATGGCGGCCACCCCTGGCTGGTTCACCAAAATGCGCGAGCAGATCAAAGGTGTTTCCGAGGAAACCACCACCGGCGTTCACCGCCTCTATGATCTGGTCAAGCAAGGCCAGCTGCCGTTCCCTGCGATCAACGTGAACGATTCTGTGACCAAGTCGAAGTTCGACAACAAATACGGCTGTAAAGAATCGCTGGTCGACGGCATCCGCCGCGCGACGGACACAATGCTGGCGGGTAAAGTGGCTGTTGTTTGTGGGTATGGCGATGTGGGCAAAGGGTCGGCTGCGTCACTTGCTGGTGCGGGTGCCCGTGTGAAAGTGACTGAGATCGACCCAATTTGTGCGCTTCAGGCCGCCATGGACGGGTTTGAGGTGGTTGAACTTGAGGACGCCGTGTCGTCCGCTGATGTGTTCATCACCACCACCGGCAACAAAGACATCATCCGGATCGAGCATATGCGCGCGATGAAGGATATGGCGATTGTTGGCAACATCGGCCACTTTGATAATGAAATCCAGGTGGCCGCGCTGAAGAACCACAAATGGACCAACATCAAAGATCAGGTGGATATGATCGAAATGCCATCCGGCGCGCGTATCATCCTTTTGTCCGAGGGGCGCTTGCTGAACCTTGGCAATGCGACAGGTCACCCGTCGTTTGTGATGTCCGCGAGCTTTACCAATCAGGTGTTGGCGCAGATTGAGCTGTGGACCAAAGGCGACGCGTATAAAAACGACGTCTATATCCTGCCCAAACACCTCGATGAAAAAGTGGCCAAGCTGCACCTGGATCGCATCGGTGTGAAGCTATCGAAGCTGTCGAAAGAACAGGCGGATTATATTGGTGTTGGCGTCGATGGCCCGTTTAAGCCAGAGCATTACCGCTACTGATCTTTCATTTGGTCAAGCGGTCCTATGAAACAAAACGCCGTCCTTTGGGGCGGCGTTTTTTGTTGCCCAACGGGCGAGGCGCGCGGATATCCACCGATGAAAACCGCACCACTTGAACCGACTCGCAGTCCGCCAGACTGTGTTACGATATGCGGTTCCTGGGTCTTGTCTCTTTGCGGTTGATGCTGGCGTTCGTCACCCTTGCGGTGGTTGTGACGGCTGTTGCCGTCTTGCACTCCGACAGCCCCCTGCCGAACCATTGGAACCCGACAAAAAACCTGTCGGTGGATGCGCCGATTACACCCGTTACCCGGCTGCAACTTTTTCGGGCGACGCGGGATGGGGCGATATGTGCGCAAGTGCTGCGCGAATTTGGCGCGCGGTTTGATGAGCTGCCAAATCTTAACCGATCAGAGAGCTGTCATATCCATGATCGTGTGCGGTTAAGGGCGTTGGGCGAGGTGCGTGTCGGCCCAGTGGAGACCCGCTGTGACATCGCCCTTCGCCTTGCGATGTGGGAGCGTCACGGCATTCGACCTGCAGCAGACGCTGCGGGACTGCGTGTGACTCGTCTGTTTCACCAAGGTAGCTATAATTGCCGAAAAATTCGAACGTCGCGGGGTGGGGGGCGCACCTGGAGCCATCATGCAACTGCCGGTGCCATCGACATTCGCGCCTTTGGTTTGGCGGATGGGCGGCAATTGGCGCTGTTGCGTCATTGGGATGGGGAGAATGCGGGGTTTCTGCGCGCGGTGTGGCGCAGTTCTTGTGACTGGTTCAAACTGGTACTCAGCCCAGAATACAATTCGCTACACGCGGATCACCTGCATCTTCAGGCCAGTGGTTGGGGCTTTTGTCGGTAAGGGGCTTTGCCCCTTAAACCCCAAGGTATTTAGAGCAAGAAAAAGCTTAGCTGGCGGGAGGAGAGGGGCGACAATTCGCCCCTCGGTTTGATTAGGCATCTTCGCCGAAACCGAAGGTTTCAGTGACATAATCAATGTCTTTGTCGCCGCGGCCTGACAGGTTGATCAGGATCGACTTGCCGGGGTTCTTTGGGGCTTCGCGCATGGCAAAAGCCACGGCATGGGCGCTTTCAAGGGCCGGAATGATGCCTTCGTGGCGCGACAATGCGTAGAAGGCAGCCAGTGCTTCTTTGTCATTTGCGTTGGTGTAATTGGCTTTTCCTGTGCGATAAAGATGCGCGTGTTCTGGGCCGACGCCGGGGTAATCCAGGCCAGATGCAACTGTGTGCACGGGGGCAGGATCGCCATTTTCATCCTTCAAAACCATGGTTCGGAAACCGTGGATGTCGCCATCCTCGCCAAAGGAAATGGTTGCGGCGTGTTCGCCCAATTTTGACGAGGTGCCCATTGGCTCGACGCCGTGCAGCGACACGTCGTCGTCGTCGATAAAGCCAGAAAACAGCCCCATCGCGTTAGAACCACCACCGACACAGGCCGCCACCATATCTGGCAGCTGGCCGGTCATTTCAAAAAACTGATCACGGGCTTCAATGCCAACGATATGCTGGAAATCCCGTACAATCAGCGGGAAGGGGTGCGGACCTACGACTGAACCGATGGCGAAAAGCGCGGTGTCGGCTTGTGGGACATAGGCCTCAAAACAGCTGTCGACCGCCTCTTTCAGCGAACGTCCACCAAAGCCCACGGGCACAACATTTGCACCCAGCAACTTCATGCGGGTCACGTTGGGGGCTTCTTTGGCGATGTCGATTTCGCCCATGTGAATTTCACATTCAAGTCCGAAATAGGCGGCGGCTGTGGCCAATGCCACGCCGTGCTGACCTGCACCAGTTTCGGCCATCAGCTTTGTTTTGCCCATAAACTTGGCAAGCAAACCCTCACCCATGCAATGGTTCAACTTGTGCGCGCCAGTGTGATTCAGATCTTCACGTTTGGCATAGATCTGTGCGCCGCCACAAAGTTCGGACAGGTTTTTGAGATAAGAGACTGGGGTTGGGCGCCCCTGGAAATGTTTGCGAATGTGGCGCAATTCAGCGATGAAATCCGCGGATTTCGAAATCCGGTCATAGGCTTCACGGATCTCTTTGAAATGGGGTTCCAGCGGCGGTGGCAACATCGCCCCCCCATATTCGCCAAAATAGCCATCGCGGTTGGGGGTGGATTTTAGGTAACCCATGTTATGCGCCTCCGATCAGAATTGTTCGCGTGGATCAGACAGGGAATTGGCGCGCGCCTCAAGGTAAAAATTGTGATGTGTCGATGTTTGGGGGTGACAAATCGCAGCGCAAAAAAAACGGCCGGGGAATGCCCAGCCGTTTTGAATTTTATTTATGCCG